>Ga0099364_10011241_pt1 | contig 12244 bp, 12 predicted proteins | sample TergutTh196P3_FD_73070 | JGI IMG/M metagenome (GOLD analysis project Ga0099364, IMG submission 73070) | Microcerotermes parvus P3 segment gut microbial communities from Pointe-Noire, Republic of the Congo - Th196 P3 | ecosystem: Host-associated > Arthropoda: Insects > Digestive system > Gut ...
CGAAATTGAGCTAAAAAGGATCAGCGGCTATAATGGTATGAACTACGGAATGATATTTGGTGCAGATAATACTGTTAACGATAGCGGCAATAGAAGGCATTATTCTTTAGTAATAACAAACACAGGTTACTATAGAATATTTAGCCGTGACGGCGGAACTGTTACCAATATAACAGGAAATGCAGAAAGTCCATGGATACAAGCTTCGATAAATGCAGGAAATAACCAAATAAACAAGTTAAAAGTAACAAGAAGCGGCAATGAATACACTGTTTATATAAACAATACTGAGGTTGAAAAATTTACTGATGTTACTGTAACAGGCGGTAACAGGATTGGCTTTTATGCTAGCGTGGGTACTGCAACCGACGAAGATTTCCCAAATAACCCGGTAGATTTACGGTTTAGAAGAATACCGTAAATACATCGTAACTGCTCCCGCCAAAAGCGGGGAGCAGTTACAACGTTCGTTAAAATAAATCACATCACATCAACGTAGACACTATCGCGCAGTTCATCAGCAAACTTACGAATTTTCCTAAGCGCCCTTCTTTCAATCTGGCGGACAGTTTCCGGAGAAATATTGAATTTATCACCGATTTCCCTCAGGGTATGGCGTGTGTGACCGTTTAGCTGATAACGGTAATTAATCACATTTCGTTCGTTTTCCTTCAATTTTCTTAAAACATGATTTGTACTTTCCCGGGAGATTTCTTTCATCAGAGTACGTTCAGGACAGTATGTATAATCTTCGTGAATATCCACTCCGTTTACGGATTGATCATCAAATAAATGCTGATCAAAGGGAATGAATTCAGAAGTCATGTTTGTATAGGCATCAACATCCTGAACAGAAATTCCAAGTTCTTTTGCAATATCAGCATTCTTTGGCTGATGCATTAAAGATTGTGTAAGAAAATGGTATGTGTATTGAATCCTGCGCAAGGTTTCTTCTTTACGCTGCGGCAAACGGATAAGACGGCGTTTGTTGGAAATGTAACGGCTTATAAACTGCCTAATCCACCAGCTTGCATAAGTACAAAACCTGACATTCCTGCGAAAGTCATATTTTTTTGCAGCATGGAGAAGCCCAAGATTTCCCTCCTGGACAATATCCATAAATGGAATATCCGGGATTTTATACAAACTTGCAATTTTTACAACAAGTCTTAAATTTGAATTTACCAGCTTATGTAATGCCTCATTGTCTTTATTATGAATTTTTTTTGATAATTCCAATTCTTCATCAAATGATAAAAGAGGAAATGCCTTTAACTGCTTAAAATATGTTTCAAGCAAATTAGTTTCGTGATTAGATATTTTCTTCTGCATTGTGGCCTCCTGATATACTATCTAGCAAGAACCGTGCCAAATAATAGACATCTTGCAATAAAGTTTGTAACTCCTTACTGCATAAGGAGTTACAAAACAATTCCTTCAAATTTGACAACCAGAGATTAAAATTATGTATAATTTTTCATACAAATTGAATTTTTACCGTATAGAAAATATTATCTTAGTATGGTAATGTTAGGGTATGGAAAGTGGTATTACAGCCAAAGTAAAGAATGAAGCCGTATATTATTTTGTAAACTGGTCTCATCTTTCAAAGGCGGAACGTTATGATATTATCTCTAAAGTCCCCGAATTTGCCGGTATTTATGAAGTCTACTGGATGGACGAAAAAAAACATCTGCGCTTGTTTATTGTAGGGCAGACAAATTATTCCGGACTAAGGACAGAAATACGGCAAATAACCGATCCCGAGTTGTGTCTTAGTGATAAAAAGGCAAAAAAAATTCTTGAAGAAAAAGAAATCTGGTATCGTTATGCCATAACAAATTCCTCCAAGGATATGGACGATGTAATATGGTTCTTTATGAATGAATACTTTCCGGAAAAAACAAATGTTAAACATTCAGGTCGTTATAAAGATATCTTTTTAAAGGAATCTGCGCCGGATAAACTTATTTGGATACGGTGAAGATTTATGACAGCCTATTTAGTTCCTTCAAATATTGATGACAGAGTTATTGTCAGAGCGGTAAAAATACTGGAAGAAGGGGGGCTTATCGCCCTTCCGACAGATACAAGCTGGAGTATTGTATGTTCGATTAAATCTCCTGCGGCAATCAAGAAATTAAGAAAACTTTCGGGTGAAAGGGATGAGCTTCACTTTACCTTGTTATGTTCAAGTATTTCTCAATTTGTAGAAGTATGCACGTTAGACAATACCCGGTTTAGATTGATAAACCGCCTTTCTCCCGGGCCATATGTATTTATTTTAAAAACACTTTTAAAAATCGAAAAAATACTGGAAATTCGCCGGCATGAGGCAGGGCTGCGAATTCCAAATCATCCAATACCAATCCGCCTGATCGAAACTTTAAAACAACCGCTTTATTCGATAACGGCAAAAAGAAGCATGACGGGCAGCGATGAATGGGAAAATCTTCCAGATGAAGGAAACGGTGCAACATTGCACGGCACAGAATTGCACAGTGCAGCGCTGCCACAGATCCCCGAAGAGGAGTTGTTTGAAAGCGGATGGGAACTTGAAGAGATTGAGGGCGTAGATCTTATTTTGGACAGCGGAGAAGAACGCGAGCGTATTTTTTCCACAATTCTTGATTTAACAACAGACGAGATAAGAATCCTTCGGCAGGGAGCAGGAGCATGGCCTGTGTAATTTTATTTGGATTTAATTAAAAATCTGTTGTATAATTATTCAAGATGATTAAGAAAAGATGGATTAAGCTGGCTTTTAGAAGAAGAGCGCTTGTTGTTTCTGCCCTTCTTCTGCAGTTTGCAATAATATTCTTCCTGTTAGCCGAAACAAGCACATACATCAGATACTTTAATATTTTTCTAAGCGTTATAAGCATTATTGTTTGTATTTATTTAATCAACAAACAGGAAAAACCGGGTTATAAACTTACATGGATATTCATTATTCTTCTTTTCCCCGTTTTTGGCGGAACTCTTTATATTTTATTGAATATTTGGTCAAACCCAAAAAAGATGAGAATGACAATTGACAAAAATATAAATGACAGCAAGGATGCATTTTTTCTTTCCGGCAACCGTCTTGATGAATTGATAGAAAATTACCCGGATTTCAGGACAAACGCCTATTACCTGCAGGATTATGCAAAGTTTCCGGTTTATGGTAATACAAGGCAGGAATATTTTTCTTCGGGGGAATCGTTTTTTTACAGAGTCCTTGAAGAACTTGAAAAAGCGCAAAAGTATATCTTTCTTGAATTTTTTATTTTAAAAGAAGGGCTTATGCTTAATTCCATACTGACAATTATGGAAAGAAAAGCGGCGGCGGGTCTTGATGTCCGGTTAATGTACGATGACATGGGCTGTTTTTTTTCTCTCCCGCCTGGTTTTCAGGATAAACTGAGGCAAAAAGGAATTAAAGTTTATGTTTTTAATCCCTTCAGGCCGATCATTTCTTCATTACAAAACCATCGTGACCACCGGAAAATTATTTCTATTGACGGCAAGGCGGCATTCACCGGCGGGCTTAATCTTGCGGATGAATATATAAATGCAGTCGAGCGTTTTGGCCACTGGAAAGATGCTGCTATAATGATCGAGGGAGATGCCGCATGGTCGCTTACATTAATTTTCCTTCAACTTTGGAATTCGGGCTTTAAGGAAAAAGATAACTATTCATCTTTTTATCCGTGGCAGGACAATATAATCGAATATACGGCAAAAGGCGTTGCCGAAGGTTTTGAAAAATGGGGATACGTTCAGCCTTATGCGGATAATCCCATAGATGACGATAATGTAGGGGAACATGTTTATATACAAATAATCAATCAGGCAAGAAAATATGTTTATATAAGTACGCCATACCTGATTGTCGATGACAATCTTTTATCCGCCCTTACTCTTGCTTCAAAAAGCGGAGTTGATGTCCGTATTATAACGCCGCACCGCTGGGATAAATGGATCGTGGAAATTACATCGCGTTCGTATTACCGCAGGTTGATTAACGCAGGCGTAAAAATTTATGAATATACAGACGGTTTTAACCACGGAAAAACATTTGTCTGTGACGATAAAATTGCAACAGTGGGAACAACCAACCTGGATTTCCGCAGCCTGTACCTGCACTTTGAATGCGGTGTGTTGATTTATGCGAGTGAAACAATCAAGGATATTAAAGAGGATTTTCTTCGTATGCTGCCTGCCTCAAAGCAGATGACATTAAAGGATTGCTCAAAAAACGCTATTCACAATATTATCTCTGACATTCTTCGAATATTCGCGCCCTTAATGTGACGAGCCTGCAATGAGCCGCGAGCCTATTGCCAATTTTATTTTTTCCTTTATATTGTAACAATGGCAAATATTCTGGATTATTTAAAATGGAGAGGGGATTTGGATTTTTCCTCCGCTCCTTTCAATCCTGTAGATAATGTAATCTTCTGTCAGCTCTCATATCTTACCCTTGATGGAATAGTCCCGGATATTGAAAACAAAGAAGCAATAACAATCGATCTTGCCGTGGAAATTTACAATAAAAAGTTCAAACGCCAAAACGGCTTAATACATTCATCGGTATTTAAAAATGATCCGGAATTTATTAATGCCCTTGGAGCATCAAAAAGATTCGGCAAATGCCATTTGTTTGGTTATATTAATCAAATAGATACGGATCGTGAAAAACAATTTTCTGCCATAAGCATCCTTGCTGATAACGACCATTATTTTATTGCTTTTAGAGGAACCGATACATCGATTATTGGATGGAAAGAAGATCTTAATATGAGTTTTCAGGAAGTAATTCCTTCCCAAGCGGAAGCGGTAAAATATCTGGAAAAAATTGCAGCTATGACAAGTGGTCCTATATACATCGGAGGTCATTCGAAGGGAGGCAATCTTGCCATTTATGCGGCGTCTTTCTGTAATGAACGAATAAAAAAGCGTATTGTAAATATTTATAATAATGATGGACCAGGTTTTCATGAAAGCGTAATCAAAAGCGCCGGATTTGCGGAAATAAAAAATCGAATACATTGTTATGTTCCTCAATCGTCAATTGTGGGAAAGTTTCTTGAACACAGCAGTGATTACACGATTATCAAAAGTTCACAAAGCGGCATTATGCAGCATGATCTTTACTCATGGGATGTTATGTACAACAATTTAGTCCATATTGATAAAGTAACAATAAGCAGCCAATATGTAAACAAAACAATACGTGAATGGCTGAGTCGTCTTGATAATGAACAACGCAGGCAATTTATAGAAGCTATTTATCAAATTCTGAATGCAACGGGCGCAGAAACAATTTATGATATAGAACTGTCACGGGTAAAATCGGCTTACCGCATGTTAAAGTCATACAACAATATTAATCAAAAGACAAAAAAACTTATATGGAAAACCATAATGGAACTTTTCCGCTGTGCCGGAAATAACTTTAAATCTTTATTATCAGATAATCAGAATGAATAAAAGAAAAAAAGCTTACGGAGCTTTATTTGCAACAGTCCTGTTTTGGGGGTTTTCCTTTATCTCTACAAAAATTGCACTGGGGGTTTTTCCGCCAATGTCGCTTGGCTTGCTTCGCTTTTTTATCGCACTCATTTTCCTGTTTATCATTAAGCAAAAACTCGCGCCAAAAGAAAAGCTTAACCCCAAAACCATTCCATATTTGTTTGCCGCAGGATTTTCCGGCGTTACCATGTATTTTTTCTTTGAAAATAACGGAATCGCACTTGTAAGCGCAAGTGAGGCGTCAATTGTTGTCAGTTCTATTCCTGTATTAATTATGATCACAGACCGGATTATCGGAAAAATAAAAAAAGAACCTGTTAACTTTAAGCCTGTCCAGTGGATTGGCTGCCTTATATCAATAGGCGGCGTCTGGCTTGTCGCAGGAGTTTCATTTGCAATATCGGGGAGCTTTCTGGGTTATATCTATATGGTGGGAGCGGCTTTAAGCTGGGTCATTTATTCTTTTCTTACACGAACATTATTTAAAAGTCATTCTGTTATATTCATTGTCTTCTGGCAGTCGGCAGCCGGTTTCATATGTTTTATCCCTTTTTCGGTAATGGAACTTCATGCATGGGGGCAGCCTTCGGTAACTATAATTGTTCACCTCTTGTTTTTAGGTATTCTTTGTTCTGCAATCGGCCACTGGTTTTATGTTCTTGCCATTGAAAATTTGAATGTTTCTGTATCGGGAATTTTCCTTAATTTGATCCCTTTGGTTACAGTTGCCGCCGGTTTTTTTATGTTAGGTGAAAGACTTGCTCCAATGCAGTGGTGCGGCGCAGTACTGGTAATCGGAGGGGTAACCCTAGCCGGATGGAAGAAAAAGCCCCCTGTAGAAACACTACTGTAGTAATACTAAGGGGTGTCCGAAAAGTCAGAAACTTCTTCGGACAATCCCTTGACATAAAATTGACGGCGTGTCAGGATTTAATAAAAGGGGTCCGGGTTTAACCCGAAGGTCGCGAGGGTGTCCTGGAAGTAACTGACTTCTCGGACAAGCCCCACATGCCCCCCGGAGGCACAATTGGACTCAAAGCCGGTTCCGACGGAAATTCCGGATATTCAAGTAAGCATAAGCCCTTCAGACTGGAATAATAAACGTCTTTTCAGCCTGCTTTGGCCTTTAATTATCGAACAGCTCCTCGTTGTATTGATGGGGCTGGTTGATATGATAATGGTAAGTTCTGTCGGCGAACATGCGGTGTCCGGAGTTTCGCTTGTTGACACAATCAATTTCCTTATCATTACCGCATTTAATGCGATAGCAACCGGCGGCTCTGTAGTAGCAAGCCAATACATTGGGCGAAAAGATGAAGAAAATGCAAGGAATTCCGCAAGACAGCTTGTTTACATTGGCACTATAATTTCTATTGTTTTGATGATACCCACAATGATCCTCTGCCGCTCAATGCTTAGGGCAATTTTCGGGAACATCGAAAATAATGTAATGAATGCAGCACAGATTTATTTTTTAATAACAGCTCTTTCTTATCCCTTTTTATCTTTGTATACTTCGGCATCTGCCCTCTTTCGGTGCATGGGGAAATCCAAGGTTACAATGAATACAGCTATTTTGGTAAATATTTTAAATGTTGGAGGAAATGCGCTTTTTATTTATGTTTTTGGCTGGGGGGTTGCCGGAGCCGCAATATCAACGCTGATAGGAAGAGCAATTGCGGCAATAATACTAATCCGGCTTTTGACGCGTGACAAGACAAGGATTATCCATCTTATAGGGATTAAAAAAATAAAACTCGACGGAGCAATGATTAAACGAATTTTAAATATAGGAATCCCAAGCGGTCTTGAATCTTCAATGTTTCAGGTAGGTAAGATACTTGTAACAAGAATATTCACAACTTTTGGAACTGCCGCGATTGCGGCTAATGCTGTGGCATCCACTATCAATTCCATTGCATTCATGCCGGGCAGCGGCTTTGGCATGGGGCTTATGATCATTACAGGACAATGTATAGGAGCGGCAGATTACCTTGCGGCTAAAAAATACACAAAAAAACTTATGACTTTTTCGTATATAACATATTTATTAATAAATATTAACATATTTATTTTTATGAAATCCATTGTTAACGTTTTTGGTCTTTCACAGGAATCATTTGACTTATGTATAACATTCCTGCGAATTCATTGTATTACATCAACTTTGTTCTGGTGTCCGTCATTTGTACTTCCAAACGCATTAAAGGCAGCCGGAGACGCGCGTTATGTAATGGTAGTAGCCGTAAGCACAATGTGGTTTATCAGGGTGTGTTCCGCATATTTGTTGGCATTCCCCCTCGGCGTGGGTCCTGCCGCTGTCAGCCTTGCAATGGGCGCGGATTTTCTTTTCCGGGGAATTTTCTTTACAAAACGATGGCTAAGCAACCGCTGGATTGAAAAGCGGGTAATTTGATTGGAGGAAGTATGCGGATTATTTCATGGAATGTAAACGGTATCCGCGCTGTGGAAAAGCGCGGATTTATAAACTGGTTAAAAAAAGAAAGCCCGCAAATCCTTTGTTTAAATGAAACCAAGGCTCACCCTGAGCAGTTATCTACAGAACTTTTAAATCCGGCAATAAAAGAAAAACAATATTTTTCCTATTGGGCAAGCGCAAAAAAGAAAGGCTATTCAGGCGTTGCGATCTATTCAAAAGAAGAGCCGCAGAATGTGTTCTTTATGAATAAGCCGGAATTTGACGATGAAGGCCGCACGCTTGTCGCAGAATACAAGGATTTTACATTGATAGCCGCATACTTTCCAAATTCGCAGGATGAGCGAAAGCGCCTTGATTATAAACTTGCATTTAATGATGCAATGTTAAAATTATGCAAATCAATTGTAAAAAAAGGAAGGCATTTTTTACTCTGCGGCGATTACAATGTAGCGCATACTTCAATTGATCTTGCGCGTCCAAAACAAAATGAAAACAGCGCAGGGTATCTCCCCGAAGAACGGGCATGGATGGATAAATTTTTGGCCGCAGGATTTGTTGACACTTTCCGTCATTTTCATCCGGGAAAAACAGGTCATTACACATGGTGGTCGTATATGGGCAGCGCCCGTCAGAATAATGTTGGGTGGAGAATTGACTATCACTGTGTAGACAAAGGCTTTTTACCTAAGGTAAAATCATCTATCATAAGACCGGACGTTCAAGGGTCCGACCATTGTCCTGTGGAGATTGAACTGTCAATTTAAAGGATTAGCCATGAGAATTAAATACAATGCGCCGGTTGTTTTAACCTTCGCAATTGTTTCTGCAGCCGTATTACTTTTGTCGCAGACAATAGCGCCAACTTTAACACATTACTGGTTTACGGTTCCGGGAAAAGGTTCTTTTCATATCGCAAATTTCAGAAACATCATTACAATTTTAACGCATATAATAGGTCATGCCCACTGGGCGCATTTAATCAGCAATTTTACACTTATACTTGTTATTGGTCCGATGCTGGAAGAAAATTACGGCTCAAAAGAACTCATTGTGATGATAGCCATCACAGCGGCTGTCACAGGTATTTTAAATGTGCTTTTATTTAGCACCGCGCTTCTTGGCGCATCGGGTGTTGTATTCATGATGATTTTGCTGTCTTCGTTTACAAATTTTTCTAAGGGCGAAATCCCCCTTACATTTATTTTAGTCATGATACTTTACATGGGCGTGCAGATAATTGAATCATTTAATAATGATAATATTTCTCAATTTGCGCATATTGTAGGCGGACTTGTTGGAAGTTTTTTTGGCTTTTTCAATCAGCCTAAATCGCGTGCAAGGAGATAATTTATGAAAAAAGAATTTCTACAGTTTGATGTTGTGCGTGATAATTCGCTTAAACTTGCGCATCGTATTTACAGCGAAGGATTTATTCCCGATGTAATTTATGTCTCCCTGCGCGGCGGAGCCTATCTTGGCAATGTAATAAGCGAATACTTTAAAATAGTACACAAAGGGGAGCACCCTGTGTATTATGCCGCAGTAGTAGCACGATCTTACACAGGCGTTGGAGAAGCCGAACAGGTCAGGGTTGACGGCTGGACATATTCACCGGATTATCTGCGCGTAGGGGATAAGGTGCTTTTGGTAGACGATATTTTTGATTCAGGCAGAACAATTAACCACCTTGCGCAGATTATTATCGACAAGGGTATTCCCCGAGGCGATCTGAGAATTGCAGTTCATGATTATAAGTTTTTCCCCGATAAGCATGAGCAGTTTCCATATCAACCTGATTACTGGTGCCGTAAACATGAAATGTCAATACACGATGAAAGCACATGGATCCACTATATGAGCCATGAACTTATGGGTCTTACAAAAACAGAAGTTGAAGAAAAATATAACAAACGCGAACCGTCATTGAGGGATGTAATGAGCGTTATCACGGAAAAATTATGAATTTCATTATCTGCGGCATAGATGAGGCGGGACGGGGTCCGCTTGCAGGTCCTGTATGTGCAGCCTCAGTGATTTTACACGGTAATTGTTTACAGCCGGAATTTCCATCCGGTCTTTTAAATGATTCAAAAAAACTCTCTTGTGCAGATCGCAAAAAAGCACGTTTATCGATCCTCGAAAATGCATTTGCATGGGGACTGGGCTGGGCAACTCATGAGGAAATAGATAAAATAAATATTTTACAGGCAAGCCTGCTTGCAATGAAACGTGCATTCGAAGATATGCTGCAAAACGCAGCCCAAAATAACAAAACACTGCTGTTAGACGAAATAAAGGCAATTATAGACGGAACATTCACCCCGGATATTCCGGTAAAGAGTGAAGCGATGGTAAAAGCCGATACACAAATAGCCGAAGTAATGGCGGCTTCAATTATTGCTAAAACAGAACGTGACATTTACATGGAAAAAATGGCAAGTTTCTATCCATCGTACGGATATGAAAAACACAAAGGTTATCCAACAAAGGCGCATCGCGAAGCAATCATAAAATACGGATCTTCGCCTATCCAACGGATGAGCTTTAAAGTGAAGGGTGACAATGAAAAACTATAAAATGGCAATTATTGGTCTTGGAGGAATGGGTAACTGGCACCGGGAGCTTGTGAACGAAGGGGCAAGGTTTGGTAACAAAGAAATTAATAACAATAGATTAAAAAGGTTAAAAGTATGCGGATCTTTTGACATAGCGGAAAATAGGCAGGAGCTTGCCCGAAAACACGGAATAACCGCCTATAAATCCAGAAAAGAACTTTTGGAAGATCCGGATATAGACATTGTCCTTATTGCGGTTCCAAATGATCTTCATAAACCTTTTGTCATAGAAGCGCTGGAAGCGGGAAAACATGTTGTCTGCGAAAAACCGGCAGCCATGAATTCCAAAGAATTACAAAAAATGATAAACGCCTCTGTTAAAGCAGGCAAGGTATTTGCGGTTCATCAAAACCGGCGCTGGGACGAGGATTATCTTACAGTAAAAAAAATATACGAGGAACAATTACTTGGAGAAATTCACCGCATAGAATCCAGAGTTCATGGGTCAAGAGGCATACCCGGAGATTGGCGATGTAAAAAAGAACATGGAGGGGGCATGGTACTTGACTGGGGGGTACACATTCTAGATCAAGCCCTTCAGATGATTCCCGGCAGGGTTTTAAAAGTGTACGCAACTCTATCTCATATTACAAATAAATCTGTTGACGATGGATTTTATGCCGAACTTACTTTTGAAAACGGCACAGTCTTTCTTGCGGAAGTAGGAACCAGCAACTTTATTAACCTGCCGCGCTGGTATGTCCTTGGTCATAACGGCACAGCCATGATAGAAGATTTTTCAGGTAAAGGCAAAGTGATCCGTATAATGGATTACAGCAAGAATGATGCGGTTCCGGTAAGAACAGCCGCAGGTCTTACAAAGACAATGGCGCCCCGAACAGAAGAAACAATTAAAGAAGATGCCCTGCCTGTTGTAGAATCCGACATCTGCGATTTTTACGAAAATTTTATGGAAGTTATTGACGGCAAAGAAAAACTTATGGTCTCTTCCGATTCTGTTATGCGCAATATGAAACTTATGGAAGCTGTACTTCGTTCTGCAAAAAAGGGAAAACCCGTAAAGTTTGAATGAAACTTTCTCTTTTCTGAACAACTCTATTTACTTGTCGCGCTTCCTCACCACCACTCGCCTGCTCTTCACCTCGCGATCCCCGCCTCGGCTTCTCTGTCCGCGATCACTTCCGCGTTCGCTGCCGCGGCTTCTTCCTTCACGATCACCGCCTCGGCTCCTCTGCCCGCGATCACTTCCGCGCTCGCTGCTACGGCTTCTTCCTTCACGTTCTCCGCTGCGGCTCCTCTGTCCGCGATCACTTCCGCGCTCGCTGCTGCGGCTTCTTCCTTCACGTTCTCCGCTGCGGCTCCTCTGCCCGCGATCACTTCCGCGTTCGCTGCTGCGACTTCTCTCGCCAGATTCACGGATTTTCTCTGTCCGTTTTGCAGACTCACCGCTTCCGCGCCGTTTTTCGCGTACACTTTTTTCGAGCACTTTTAGTGATTCTTCAAAACCCTTCAGAAATTCCTGAAGGTCATCGGCAAACAAAATCACCGACTGTCGATCAAAACCCCCGCTTTCCCGGTTTTTGCTTTCAACAATGTTTAAATAAAGATCACCCATGCGGTTTTCTTTTACATTAAAAAAATATGTCCTATTTGGCAGGATTACCTTGTTGGAAAATATTTCGCCCCGTACACCCATTCTAACCTCTAT
>Ga0099364_10011242_pt1 | contig 12244 bp, 8 predicted proteins | sample TergutTh196P3_FD_73070 | JGI IMG/M metagenome (GOLD analysis project Ga0099364, IMG submission 73070) | Microcerotermes parvus P3 segment gut microbial communities from Pointe-Noire, Republic of the Congo - Th196 P3 | ecosystem: Host-associated > Arthropoda: Insects > Digestive system > Gut ...
GTGCTGTTTGTTATCATTAGCATGGTGTTCTCTCTCCCCCTCGTGATAATGTACGTTCGCCTCTTTGCCCCTTTTAACCATACCATTGAAGAGAATGCATAAGGGAAGATTTCCTGCTCCATTACATATGATTGGAATGCAGGGTAGCGTGTGCGGGAAAGCCGCCAATCTTTCAGGCGATTGCTTCGAGTGGCGGCTTCGTTTTCTCCGTACGATACCGATCCCCTTCTCTGCGCAATTCTTCACTCCCTTGGCGGAAATACTCCAAAACTTCTGCGTCAGTCATTCCTTCGGTTTCACGGAGAATCTCTGCTTGCGTTTCCGCTTTCCATTTCATGACATCAAAGCCGGGAATAATCGGGAACTTGTTCCAATCAACGTTCGTCATAGATCACCTCATAAGGGGTTCGTATATTGATTTGCGGGTAGCCCAGTTTCATATTGACACCGTTGTATCCGTGAATACGGTCAATGTTCACAATGTGTTTGAAATTCCAACTGACAAGTACGTCGGCACGGTTAATCGTTGCAAGGGCGATGTGCCTACAATCGTCAAGGCTGGATTTTCCGACAACGTTCTCAATAATATATTGCGACGCTAATCTGTTGGATTCTTTTGTCGAAATAACCCGCTCGATTTGCGACTCCGGTAAACCGTGTATGAGTTCTCTGACACGAGCAGGGGCTTTTTGCAACTCTCTGTCCAGCACATCCGATACAATGACGATGATTTCACCTCTTTGGACGGCATTCCAAAACGGTCTCGTTTGCTCTGCAAATTTTTGGTTAAGTGCTCCGCCGACTGCGCATCCGTCAACGTAAACCCGTTTCCTACCGTTCCGTGTATTATACACCATTGCGGTGGTTGTGTAACCCCATGTCGTGAATGGCTATAACTGATTCATGTAGGAACGGGGCGGTCGAAACTCTGTAAACGCCCCCAGAGTCGCTCACACTGCCCCAGAGTCGGCACGTTTGCTGATTCCGGTATCTCTTTCCTATCCCGCCGACTGGTGCGACTCGTGTATTACTAGGAAGCAGAGGGAGCGGCGTGGGACTGGTGGGTTTAGGGGAATTGGTGGCGGTCTGGCAAAGGGATGTGAAGTGCAAAGTTCAAAAACGGCTTTGCCGTTTTGCCCTTCTCCTGCCCCGCCTACATAGATGGGGTATTTGCGGTACAATAGCGGTTTTACTGAACCTTTCGTTCCTTCAAACAAGCAAAAAAGGAGAATCCCCACAATGATCGTAACCACCAAAGATTTGTTCCAACACGCCTACGGAAAATATGCCATCGGAGCGTACAACATCAATAACCTTGAACAGACCATCGGCTTGTTTCGCGGAAACCTCGGAAAGACGGGAAGCAATGAAGATGCCCTCAACGGTGCAACCAGTGCCCCCTTCATCGTGCAGATTTCCCGCGGTGCAAGAGCCTACAGCGACAAGCGGATGCTGGAAGCCCTGATTCGGACTGCCGATGACGTTTTCCCCGAAGCCGTTTTTGCCGTCCATCTTGACCACGGCACCGAAGAAGCCTGCTACGACTGCATCGACAGCGGCTTTTACAGTTCCGTGATGATTGATGCTTCGCATGACGAGTTTGCCAAAAACATCGAAATCACCAAACGTGTCGTGGACAAGGCACACGCCAAGGGTATCGTCGTCGAAGCCGAACTCGGACAACTGGGCGGTGTCGAAGAAGACATCGTCGGCAGTGTCAAATTGACCGACCCCGACCAAGCCGCCGAGTTCATCGAAAAAACCGGCGTGGACTCGCTGGCGGTGGCGATTGGAACCTCGCACGGAGCGTTCAAATTCTCCGGCACGCAAGGTTTGCACTTCGACGTACTGGAAAAAATCCAAAAAGCGGTGCCCAAAAACTTTCCGCTGGTGATGCATGGAAGCAGCAGTGTACCGAAGGAGTGGGTGAACCGCATTAACAGTGCCGGCGGCAAACTCAAAGATGCCAATGGTGTGGATGAAGCACAATATCTCCCGGCAGCCAAACTGGGTGTTACAAAGATCAATATCGACACCGACGGTCGGCTTGTTTGGTGTGCGATTCACCGGGAACACTTCCGGGACACGCCGGAAGATTTCGATCTCCGTCCGCCGGGAAAAACCTTTATGAAGGCGTATGCGGAGTATATCATTCACAAGAACAAGATGCTCGGCAGTGCAGGACAACTGGAAGGAGCAAGAGGTTCCCTCAAAGGCGGCAAATCCGGCTGCGGTTGTGCGTGCCGGTAAGGTTCGATGCTTGAGCGGTTTGAAGTTGTCCTTTGCGGTTAATTCTTTTTTTAACCGCAAGGACGCGGAACACAACTTTTTTCGCCCTGCAAGGGCGATACCTATTAGCCTAGGGTTTCAACCCTAGTACATTCTGCCTTAAATGGCATCGATTATTTGTTTTCCAATTTTTCCTCGCACAAAGGCACAAAGTACACAAAGGAGTCTCACAGCCGTCAATTCCTTTGTGTCCTTCGTGCCTTTGTGCGAAACATAATCTATGTCATTTAAGACATGGGGGTAGGGCTGAAGCCCTAGGTTTCATGTGTCCCACACCACACCCGCCCGCCCTTACAGGACGAAAAAGTTCACATAAATTTTTACACACCCTCGTGTCCCATGCCTTGCCGATAAGCCCAAGACGGTGTAGAATGACCAGCGGGTTGTTTTCCTCGGGTTGCTTTCCTCTACCGCTCTGTTGCCATGAAACACTTCGTTGTCAGGGAAAGAATTGCAAAAATTGGTAGGACATAATATACTGTAAACGGGGAGAAATTGGACGTTTTCTTTGCGTCCTTTGCGCATTCCCCTGCGAACTTTGCGGTTAAAAAAAAGAGAATTTAACCGCAAAGACGCAGAGAAGTGCAAGGTTCGCAAAGTACAATTTCATGCCGTCTACAGTATAACGATGTTTCTTTTGCTTCCTTTTCGCCCTACGGAAAGAAAGTTGTCACAGCAAGCCGGGACAACACCGTCCGTATTTGGGACTTGGAACGATATGTTGATCCAACGCTCCCGGTAGTCCGCCCGGCGATTTTGAACTTTTGAAAAATGTTAAAACAACGAGCCGCGAACGTCAGAAAGCGGTCAATGGAGGAACTATCATGACTGCACGATACATCAATCCTTACACGGATTTTGGTTTCAAGAAACTGTTCGGCGAGGAGGCGAGCAAGGACTTGCTCATTGACTTTCTCAACTCGATTCTGCCGGATGACCGGCAGATTGCCACCCTTACCTTTCGGAATACTGAAAGATTACCCATCGCGTCCGAAGACCGGAAAGCAATGTTCGACGTTTACTGTGAAGCGGAAAACGGCGAACGGTTCATTGTTGAAATGCAAAAGGCAGCACAGCATTATTTTCGTGACCGTGCGGTATTCTATTCGACCTTTGCTATTCAGGAGCAAGCGGAGAAGGGAGTCTGGGACTTTCACTTGAATGCCGTCTATTTCGTGGCGATCCTTGATTTTGTTTACGACAAGGACGACGACAAGAAAAAGTTTTTTCGGGAAGTGGCTCTGAAAGATCAGGACGGCGAGGTTTTTTATGAAAAATTGTATCAATACTTTTTTCAGATGCCGCTGTTTGACAAACAGGAGCCGGAACTGCACACGCAGAGCGACAAGTGGTTTTACTTTTTGCGTAATCTTGATTCGTTTGACGAGATTCCTGCAATTTTGTGTGAGCCTGTGTTTGAGCGTGCGTTTGCCACAGCAGAAGCGAGTCGGCTTTCGAGAGAAGAACGCAGACAATATGAGGCGACATTGAAGGTCTATCGGGACAATTACGCTGTGATGAAAACGGCGATTGATACCGGCGTGGAGAAAGGTCGAGAGGCAGGTCTAGCGGAAGGTCGAGCAGAAGGTCGAGCAGAAGGTCGTGCAGAAGAGCGAGTCGAAATTGCCCGTAGTATGAAACAAAAAGGACTGGAGACCACCCTGATTATCGAACTGACAGGACTTTCCGAAAACGAAGTAGAACGGCTCTGACGCTTTCCCTATCACCCAATAAAAATTCAAATAAAAATTCAATTTTATCCCCATTCCCTATCGCATGCCTTATTCCAACATCGAAACCCTTTCTTGGCAGGGAGACCGCTTTGGTTCGCTCAAAATGATTGACCAAACACTCCTGCCGACGGCACTCAAAGTGATTGACTGTCCCAACGTCGAAACCGTCTGGGAAGCCATCTCTATGCTCCGTGTACGCGGCGCACCCGCCATCGGGATTGCTGCCGCCTACGGTGTCTGTATCGGTTTGCAGACCTTGCCTGCCGATGCCGGCATGTCCGTTTTCCGCAACCGGCTGGACGAAGTTACTGCCTATCTGGCATCGAGCCGACCGACTGCTGTGAACCTCTTCTGGGCATTGGACCGAATGAAGAGGAAAGCCGAATCGCTTGATAAGACCAACAGTGTTTCACAAATCGGGGAAGCCCTCTTTGCCGAAGCGAGAGCCATTCACGAAGAAGACCGGCACATCTGCCGCTCCATCGGACGTATAGGAGCGGAACTCGTCCCAGACGGCAGCACCTGGCTCACGCATTGCAACGCGGGCGGCTTGGCAACAGCGGATTACGGCACTGCACTGGCAGTTTTCTTTGCCGCAAAAGAGGCGGGCAAGACGATACACGTCTATGCCGACGAAACCCGACCACTTCTGCAAGGGGCACGGTTGACCGCTTGGGAACTGATGCAGCGGGGAATTGATGTTACGTTGATTTGCGATTCTATGGCGGCACTGGTCATGCGGCAGGGAAAAATCGACGGCGTGGTTGTGGGAGCAGACCGCATTGCCGCCAATGGAGATGCCGCCAACAAAATCGGTACCTACGGCGTGGCGGTGGCGGCAAAGGCGCACCGTGTCCCCTTTTACGTAGCGGCACCCGTTTCAACCTTTGATTTGACATTATCGGAAGGCAATGAAATTCCTATCGAAGAACGGAGTGCCGATGAAATCGGTAACGGCTTCGGCAAACGCACCGCCCCGGAGGGAGTTAAGGTTTACAATCCGGCATTTGATGTTACACCTGCCGCATTGATTGCCGGTATTATTACAGAAAAGGGAATCATCTCCCCCGTCAATCGGGAGAATGTGAAAACAATGGTTCAACAGTAAATGGGGGCAAGTTGTTTTTTCCCTTTGCGCCCTTTGCACAACCTTTGCGTCTTTGCGGTTAAAAAACATATCGCAAAGGACATGGTCGCCCCGTTCCGCACATCACCTCCGAATCCACTTAACCAAGGCATTATAAAGAATTTTCGGGTCTATCGGCTTGGCGATATGGTCATTCATTCCCGACTCCAACGCTTGCTCCCGGTCGCTGGACATGGCACTTGCGGTCATGGCTAATATCGGAAGAGTCTTAAAACGGGCTTCGGAACGAAGGGCACGAGTCGCTTCAAAGCCGTCCATGACCGGCATTTGGATGTCCATCAATACTATGTCGAAGTCTTCCTTTTGCAGCATTTCAATCGCAATCTGTCCATTCTCCGCCACCGTTACCTCAAATCCTTCGACACGGAGCAACTCTGTGGCGACCATTTGGTTGATTTTGTTGTCTTCTGCCAGCAGAATTTTTGCCCCGCGAATCGAGTCGGGAATGTCAATGCCTCCCTCTGCTTGGGAAGTTTGATGGGTTTCTTGTTCTTTTTTCTTCTGCCACAACTCTTCTTTGTGCGCCGCCACTTTTGCCATGACGTTGAAAATATCGCTGGCAATAATCGGTTTGGTGATCGTGAGAACCGAATCTTTGATGCCTAATTTGCCGAGCACTGCGTCCAGTTCCGGGTGTTCGACCATGACACAAAAGGGCATCGGGTCTAAATTTTTCTCCCGCAGTGCCGTGTAGATCGGAATAAAATCTTTCCATAAGTCGGAAAAATCGAAAACGATAAAATCAGCATCTTTGATCTTGCCCGATTCAAGAATCTCGATAAATTCCGGTAACTCCGCTCCGGTATGATAGACGTTGGCTTTTAGTAATTCAATGTAGTGCTGCAACGTGAGTTGATTGTGCGGACAATCGCCCACCAGTAACGCATCGGTGCGAATTTCACGTGCATCCTCGACGTTGACGATTTCCCCTTCGAGCGGTATGCCGAATCGTGCGGTGAATGTGAATGTCGTCCCTTCTCCCGGTGTGCTTTCACAGAAAATCTTCCCCCGCATGAGTTCAACGATCTGTTTTGCAATTGCGAGTCCCAGTCCCGTGCCGCCGTACCGCCGTGTCGTCGAAGCAGTCGCTTGGGCAAAAGGCAAAAACAATCCCTTGATTTGAAGGGGAGTCATACCGATTCCCGTGTCTGTTACCGAAAACCGCATCACGACGGATAGTGCGTCCCACTCCACCGCTTCGACGTTCAGTTGAATTGTCCCTTGCTCGGTGAATTTAATGGCATTGGTCAAGAGATTCAAAATCACTTGATGCAGCCGGACAGAATCTCCCATGACGGACGGCGGCAGGTTTTCATGCAATCCGATTTGAAGTTGTAAGTTCTTTTTCTGAACGGGGACATCGATAACAGCGGAAATGTCAGAAATAACAGATTTGATGGAAAACTCCTGATATTCCAGAATCATGCGTCCGGCTTCAATTTTGGAAAAATCAAGGATGTCATTGATAAGCCGCAACAGTATATGTGCCGACTGCTGGACGGTTTCGATATATTCCGTTTGCTGTCCCGTGAGTTCCGTCCGAAGGACAAGATGCGTCAGCCCGATGATCGCATTCATGGGTGTCCGAATTTCATGACTCATATTGGCAAGAAACTCACTTTTTGCCTTCGTGCTGGCTTCGGCATGTTCCTTGGCGGTTTTTAATTCATACTCCATTCTTCGGCTCTGCGTCACATCGATGAGCCAAACAATTCTCTCTGACTGACGTTCCGGCTCGTCGAAATAAAGAATGTGTGCGAGCATTTCTTTGAACTCCCCGTAACGGGTACGGATGGTGATGGGAATCCACGAAACAAAATCACCTTCGTAAGATTCGTTGTACAACATCACCGCTCTTTCGGGATCGGTAATGAGTGCACTGAACGAGTCCCCCACATCCACACTGAGAAAATTGTGCATAAAGGGCGTTGCAAAGACGATCTGATCATCCGACAAGAGGGCAAAACAGACGGGACAGGAGCGGAGAATACTGGCAAAACGGAAATTTTCCATATCCGCCGCTCGATAGGGCTGCGTAAACTCCCGTTGGTCCCGAAGGTAGGCAATAAGAATATCGTTGCCTTCGAAATGATGCCGGATACAGGTCATTTCGACCGGCAACGGTTCACCGAGCATCGTTTGGTGCTGCCATTCGGTAACGATTCTGCCGCTCACATCGGCAAGCGACATGAGTTCTGCGAAATAAGTCTTTGAAAAATAGCCGTTCGGCTGGAAGAGCGGGGAGAGGCGTTCCCAGTTGTCAAAAACCTCCTGGGCAGAGTCGAGACCGAAAAGTTTGACCACGCAAGGACTGCAACCGAGTCCGTTGCCGTGGGTATCCCAATAGATGTACCCAAGCGGCATCGTATCTCTCACGAGTTGATCGATGATTTCCGGGGGAAACGTGGGAATGTGATCAGACATAAACGGCTCAGCAGGGCAAAGACCAGCACAGAGTAGTATAGCATAAACGGCGTGAAAATTGTATCTTTTGCGCCCTTGCGGTTAAAATTCTTTTTTTTAACCGCAAGGGTCGCAAAGGACATTTTACTACCCGACACGGTGAGTTCCGTATTTTCGCGGGACCGGTACAGTTTTAAGACTTGCCGGAATAATTTTTGACGCGGACGGCGAAGTGCGGTCAGGGGACGGCGTTCTGCCATCGCCGGACTGTTCGCGAAGTTTGAACTGGGCGATCAATTCTTGCAGATGTGCCGCCATCGAACTCATTTCGTTCGCCGCACTTGCCGACTCTTCCGCCGCCGCCGTGTTCTGCTGGGTGACCGAATCAATCTGCTGTAAACCAATCGTGATCTGATTAACCCCCTGTGCCTGCTCGTTGCTCGCAACCGCAATGCCCGCCACGAGTTCTGTCGTCTGCGTGATCTGTTCGACGATTGTGTTCAGCACCTCAGCCGTGTGTACCGCTACTTTACCCCCCTTTTCAATTTCCTGACCGCTCTTGGCAATCAAGTCCGAGGTTTCCTGCGCCGCCGTTGCACTTCGGGCTGCCAGATTACGTACCTCTTCGGCAACAACGGCAAAGCCCTTCCCATGCTGTCCCGCACGAGCGGCTTCAACGGCGGCGTTCAATGCCAGCAGATTTGTTTGGAAGGCAATGTCGTCAATAACTTTGATCACCCGTTGGATTTCGTCAGAGTTTTGCGTGATGCGTTCCATCGCGGTCGTCATTTCTTTCATCGCTTCCTGACCATCACCGGCAGCCTTGCTTGCCCTTTGCGCCAAGTCGCGTGCCTGACCGGCACCTTCGGCATTCGATTTTGTTTGACTGCTGATTTCACTCATCGAAGCGGTGATTTCTTCCAAACTGGCGGCTGATTCCTGCGCCCCGTTCGACAAAGACTGCGCCGCACTGAAAACTTCACCGGAACCGGTCGCGACCTGTACGGAAGTTTGGTTAATATCACCGAAGGATGTATTGAGACTGACAATCATGTGTTGCAGTGCCGTTCCCAAAACGTCCTTGTCCGAAAGAACTTCGATTTCGATAGACAAATCCCCCTTGGAAACCGTTTCAAGATCGTCAGCGACCCGCGTCACATGGTTCACAAAATGAGCGGTCGCGCTGCTGAGCCGTCCGACTTCATCTTTGGAACGGGAAAGTCTTCTCATATTTTCTACATCTTCGGGACGGAGCGTAATGTCCCCCGTCGAACCGGCTTTCTCCATGAAACCGGCGATCACCGTAAGCGGCTGGCTGATTCTGCCGGCGACATAGAGCACGATAAGAACGGCGACCGCCAGTCCTACAGCACCGATGAGAAGCATGCTGCTCAGCAATGCGTGGGTGGCGGCGATGGCATCTTCGTCCGAAAATCCGATGAAGAGCATACCGACGGGGACACCGTCAAAACCCGACAGCGGCAAATAAGCCGCATGAAACCGTGTCCCAAACAGCGTCTGTTCAGTCATGTGGGTCTCTCCCTGACTGAGTACGATACGTTCAATGCGTTCGTACTCAAACTTTGTACCGACCGCGCGCCCGCCGCTCTCCGTCCGAAAAGTGGTGGCGATGCGCTCATTCCCCAAATAGGTTGTAACCTGTGCATCAAAAATTTCGGCATAATTATCCACAAATGCTTCGGTATGCAGGAAGGTCAGCACCGTAATCGTACCGATAATCTCCCCTTCATGCCGTATCGGCGAAGCAGCAATCATTCCCATCGGTACAGTCTCCGTCGAGGCGTATGCCGCCGTAACCTGTCCGCGCAAAGCCGATTGGACAAAGGGCAAGTGTATCTCCGAGTTGCCGTAGCGTTCAGGCGCGTGTAATTGCACGACAACATTTCCTTCCGCATCATGCACCATAAAACTGTCCGCCCCCATATCACTGGCGATAGGGGTCAGGTATGCGAGGAGGGTCTGCCTGCTTTGTGCTCGGTTCTTGTCGGCATTCCAGTCCAGCACATTCGCCGAAACGGTATAACTGGTAGCGACAGAACCGGCAATCAACCTGGATTGGTCTTCAAGACTGGCAAGTTTTGCAAGCACCGAGCGGGCGGCTCCGCGGGCGCGTTCGTCCATCTGATTTTTGGAGAGGTTTGTTACCGATACGGAGACAAACACAACGATAGAAATCACCAACAGTGCCAATATCGCGGCAACCGGAGTGATGATCTTGTACTTCAATCTGTTAAACATCAATGAAAGCCCTCCCTGGAAAAATAATAAGGGGGAAAAGTGAAAATGAAATAGTGACACCCTATTGCCGCCACTACAAGCAACAGACGTGCCAAACAACAAAATGTGTGTTTGTTCAAGATTTTTGTTCCAGGCAATTGAATTTTCCGCAGATTTTTATGACGATACCGCGTGAATGGGCACTCAATGGGGCTTGTATCTTTGCGTTTAATGCTCCCGCCTGTGCTCCCTTCCTGCTTTCAGCGTGTTCTGCATCACAATCATACATGTATTGCAAAACGATACAGCACATTTTTTCATTGTGGAAACCTCCAAAAATAGATTCTCTGCGTTCTTTGCACAATCTTTGCGCCACTTGCGGTTAAGATAGTTCGGATTGAACCGCAAAGAGCGCAAAGAAAAAAGTCCGATTTGCCCCCATTTACAGTCTATTGACTCATTGAGCGGCAGGCGATACAATCAGACTCTGCTTGCACATGTTGAGCACTCGCTTGGAGGTTGTGCTTACAGGAGGATATGCGAATGGTGAGCGGGCTGACTCGAAATCAGTTGCCGGGCGACCGGTTGAGGGTTCGAATCCCTTGTCCTCCGCTGTGGTAATTTGGGAGGTTTGCGTCGTGTGCCTTCCGTTGCCGTTTTTTGCCGTTAAGTACCGTGTTTTCAAGGGGTTACGGCGGATAGTAGAAAAGGAACTTTCCGCTCCATTCCCCCCGTTTTCCTCCCCTGCCGCCGTGTACAACGCCGCTTTTAACTCCACCATGGGAGAGGGGTTTGTCTCTGCATTTTCCACAGTGAAACCCTCATTTTGTGCCAGAAAAGGGACGAGATGAGCCTCCACATGCCCCATCGTTTGCCCTTTTTTCTGATTCACTTGCTGACAAGCCTGTTCAATCCGGTCAAAATCGGCTTTTTGGGTGCGACCATAATGTTTTAGCATTATCTCGACACTATGCCCCAGCCAACCGGCAATCGTGTGCAGTCCAAATTGTCCGTACTTGGCGTTGAGTAAATCCGTTTCAAACGAAGCACGTAAATTGTGAATCAGTTTTTGCCAAGGAACTATCCCCGCTCGGCGTATAATCTTCTTGAATACTGTACCAAGATTACCCTGCCGACTGATGTAGGTACGTTCCTTTTGCCCCCGGAGATACAGGGGAGCGTGTTTTTCCACCACATATACCGCCCCTTCCTTTGCTTGCTCGAAGGCTTCGGTCAAAGCCTCTTCAAGGTGGGGGAAAAACGGTATCCTTCTAAATGCTTTGCCCTTATACCGTTTTGTTTTGGGCGAAGGAACCATAATCATTTTTTGATCCCAAAGAATATCCTCCCATTTGAGCATTAACACCTCTGACGCTGCTCGAAGCCCTGCGAACCTCCAAAGAGCGATAATGAGCCGCCACTCTGCATCCGGGGCATATTCCATCACTTTGAGTATTGTTTCCTCATCAATATATTTGTTACGTGCATCGTCAATACCCTCCTTTTTTGCCAATCCGACGAAGGGGTTACGAGGTATATCTCCTTTTTCTAGCAAAATGTGAAAGAACATTACAACGTGTTCCACCCGTTTAGATACTGTCGATGGCTTCAATGTACCAGAATCTTTTAGCCTTCCGTGCTTTGCCAGCCACAGACAGAACTCCTTCGCTTCGGCTTCCGTAATCTTGTCAATCCGTCTATCATTACCAAAGTACCGATACAAACTCTCTCTGGATTGTCCCCATATTTCCACTGTTGCTGGTGCCACATCGACAGACCTCTCCTTGATAATCTTCGGTATCACTTCACCGAGCGTACCGACCACTCTACGGGGAAGGACTAATTTCTTATCCGAAAACTTCTTGTGCAACTGGTCGGGTATCTCTGTCAACCATCGGGCAGTTTCACTACCCACCGATACACCCATTGCTTGTGCCGTCAATAGGTTCTCAACGTGAACCTTGATTGTTTCTGCGGCTTTCATTGGGATTTTGCCAAGACGCATACTCTTCTGATTACCATCTGCGTCATAATAAAAAATTCTCTTCGTTCCATTTGTCTTGTCTTTCGATATACTTGCCATAATTTTACCTCTTATCTTTCAAATACAGTCTTATCCAAAGGGGCAGGGAACCATTCCCCACCCTATCATCATTACTTGCCACAATCTACCGCCAATTTTAAGTTTATACCAAACTCGGAGCAGGATTTGTAGCCTCAACTCTCATCTCCCCACATCTACATACCACAATTCGTTGCCGATTTTAAGTCATTTCCTGTGGGGTATCTTTTTCCTCTTCACTGTCTTGCTCTCGTCTTGATCTCTGACGCACAAATTTAATCAAATCCTCACGGCTGTATAGTACCCGGTTCCCTATTCTGATGACCGGCAACTCGCCTCTCTTGGTGATGCTCCGAAGTGTCCGTTCACAAA
>Ga0099364_10011243_pt1 | contig 12243 bp, 10 predicted proteins | sample TergutTh196P3_FD_73070 | JGI IMG/M metagenome (GOLD analysis project Ga0099364, IMG submission 73070) | Microcerotermes parvus P3 segment gut microbial communities from Pointe-Noire, Republic of the Congo - Th196 P3 | ecosystem: Host-associated > Arthropoda: Insects > Digestive system > Gut ...
AAAACGAAGGAAGAGTTGAAAGAATTCACACAAACAAAACTCCTGACAATGTCAAATAATCCAAGCCTGTTGCGAGGAATATACTTCAGATGCTGTGTTGCAGATTTTTTGCGATGACCTATATTATGAAGAGAAAGAAAATATTTTATGTGGTGTTATCGATAGCGTTGTTGCTCCCAATGGACATTTGTTCCGTCGTGCTTGCTCAATTTGATGGTGATGCTCATCGTCGGGCAATGCTTGCAGACCCCGTAGGAGTCGTAGTTATGGCACATAACGAGGCAAATCGTGCATTTCTAAAACAAGAAAATCCTTCACCAGCCGCAATATTGGCGCATCAACAGGAATGGGTAGAACGTTTGCACAAGATAAAAGCCGAACATCCGCAAAGCGAGTTTGTTGAATATGCGTTATTGGCGTTGTGGAAATTGTATAACGACTTAAACGAATTGGACAATTTGCAAAAAGTGGTGCGAGAATTAATTGATGTAGCGGACACACAAGAAGAGAAATATCTTTAGTATTGCGACTTAGGGATAATCTGCGAGAGAAAATATCAAGAGTCCCAGGATGAAAGTGATATTCAAAAATCACAAGAAGCATTTGAGCGAGCGAATGAACTATTTCTTTCTTTTTCACCGGAGACACAAAGGCAACTCAAACGCTCGTTATTGCCGGAGGAGCAAAATGAAGATGATACTCCAACGCAATTAGATCCCATTCAAGAAGCAATTATGGCTTACTATCAGGCGGCAGACGAGGTACGGGGAAATCCTTCACCAGATGCGAAACAGACACATTACCATGAGTGGAGAAACCGTTTTGAAGAAGTCATAGCCGACAACCCGCAAAGTGAGCTCGTTGCAGGAGCAAGACGACAATTGCTGGGATTATACAACGGTTTGGAAGAATACGACAAATCACAGATATTGCTCCAAGTAATGATTTCTGAGGCTAGTATGCTGGAGGAAAAAATTTATTTTCTCAATCAATTAGGAACAGTCAGTAGATCGAGATATCGGAGCACCCAAGATCAAAGTAATTCTCAAATATCACGGGAGGCATTTGAACAAGCGTATGGACTTTTTCTGTCGCTATCGCCGGAAAGGCAGGGCGGTCGCCTCGGCGGCATGCAAATAATCAATTTAGGCACGGCAGCCGGAATTGCGAGCGATACTGGAGACCACGAAAGGGCAGCAACGTTGATTCGCTCAGCACGTAAACTGTCTCAAACTTTTCCAGAAAGTGCCCAGTATGCCGCATCTACGTATGGATTGGAGTCCATTGCTAATCAAGAGATGCATCAATGGATATGTGTTAAGGCAGAGGCTAATGCCCTTGAATGTTTGGTGATACTTTCTAATTTACCTTCTTATCGCTGGGCACCTTCGTATTATGCTCTCAACTATGCTACTTCGTGGTACGAACATGATCCGAATGGCTTTCAAAATTTTGTCGCGAAATGGCTGGACGAAAATCCTTTTGACGATAGAACGCCCATCCTGATGGCTTACCTCGGTTTTTCATACTTTGATGACAATCAGTATGACAAAGCATTTCCGATTTATGAAACGCTACGGGACAAACACCGTGATGATTTTAGAAGATTGGAACCAAAGACTTTTGAGCAGGGAAACGGCGGGTATTACGAGAGAGTTTTATTCGATTTGGCAAAGATTTATGCACAACGTGGGGACGTAAGTAAGGCGACAAACACAAAGACCGAATTGACCACTTTATTACCTCAATCTTCCCTTGCAAAAATTCTAACAGGTGGAGTCTTTTCTTCAGAGGAGACGTGGGCACCGCCGGAACGTCCACGTTATTTGGCATTAAGGATTTCTCTCGCGGTTATTGGACTTGCCTTGCTTTTATTGGCGCTATATCTCCTTTGGACTAGAGAAAAGGAATAAGGATATGACTTCCAAAATAAAGATTCTCATGATATGCATGCTCAGTGTATTGGGGCTTGTTTTATTGTTCGTTGCATTTGCCCCTTATCAGTCAGATAGTAATAGCGCAACTATGCAGAGTGTTGTAAGACCTTCTAAAAAACACACAAGCATACGTTTCAGCGAAAAGACAGTGCGGCTCGAGTCTGTTCATTCCGGTGAAATGTCAAACGGTTTCATATTTGTAGAAAACATTGGAAACAAAGAGATTACCGATGTTGCCGTAAAAGCAGGTTGCACATGCAGCGGCATCGAACTCTCTGATACCATCATACTGCCGGGCGAGACTATCAGGATTGATTTTTCTATCGACACAAGAGGCAAGTATGAAGATTTTGCAGACAATTTTCTCGTTACCTATTCTGAAGATGAGAAAAACTTGTTCGACATGTTTTACGCTACCGTGCCGATACTTGCTCCCGGCAAGTTGGTAGCGGAACCTGCGTCATTGCAGTTTCACAGAGCAAAGGTAGGCGAGTCTTTTTCCAGAGTCGTGGAGTTGCGTGTGAAAGATTTGCCTGAAAATGAAACGATAGACATTGTTCAATTTTCCACCCCTGATTGGATTTCTGCTCACTTCATAAAGAAAAACGCTCATTGGGAACTGGCATTGTCCGGCGTGTTTCCGAATCAGTCGGGACGACATGTCGAATTTGTGCGGATAAAGTCGAATTCAGAGCGGTACTCGGAAATGATTATACCGGTCATCGTGGAGTTTGCGGTAGTTTCTCCCGAAGTTGCCGTGCAATGACGGAACATTTTGCTGTTTCCCCCTATACTGTTTTTCCTCCAATTTTCTGTTATAATCACGGACGTTATTTGCAATTTCCGATTCCCCAAAAGTCCACTATGAAGTTCAACGCCGACGAAATCGCTTCCGTCATTCAGAAAGAAATCGAACAATACGAAAAGAAAATTGATGTCCGGGAAGTCGGACGAGTCCTCGAAGTCGGAGACGGAATCGCCCGAATCTACGGACTCTCCGGCGTGATGGCAGGAGAAATGATAGAGTTTCCCAACGGTGTAATGGGACTCGCCTTCAACCTCGAAGAAAACTCTGTCGGAGCGATCATTCTCGGCGATTACCTCAAACTCCAAGAAGGTGACGAAGCAAAAACGACCGGCAAACTGCTCTCCGTGCCCGTCGGCGAAGCGGTACTCGGTCGGGTGCTTGACCCCCTCGGCAATCCCCTCGACGGAAAAGGTCCCATCGTTACCAATGATTACCGCGAAGTCGAAAGTCCCGCCCCAGGTATTGCAGACCGGCAGCCGGTTCGAGAATCACTCGCCACCGGCATCAAAGCGATTGACGCAATGACTCCCATCGGACGCGGACAGCGGGAACTCATCATCGGCGACCGAAAAACCGGCAAGACGGCTATCTGCATCGACACCATTATCAACCAAAAGGGAACCGGCGTAAAATGTTTCTACGTTGCCGTCGGACAGAAAGACTCGACGATTGCCGGTATCATCGAAACACTTCGGCAATACGGGGCGATGGACTACACCACTGTGATCGTCGCCGGTGCCAGTTCGCCTGCTCCGCTCCAATACATTGCCCCCTACGCCGGTTGTTCGATGGCGGAATACTTTATGTACAAAGGTCAGCACACTTTGGCAGTCTATGACGACCTTTCCAAGCAGGCGACCGCCTATCGGCAGATTTCGCTCTTGATGCGTCGTCCGCCCGGTCGTGAGGCGTTTCCGGGGGATATTTTTTACTGCCACAGCCGCCTTTTGGAACGGTCGGCGAAGTTATCCGACGAACGCGGCGGCGGTTCGCTCACGGCACTGCCGATTGTCGAAACATTGGAAGGAGAAGTTTCGGCGTACATTCCGACCAACGTGATTTCGATTACGGATGGACAGATTTATTTGCAGCCGGACTTGTTCTTCCGAGGGCAGCGACCGGCGATGAACGTCGGTATTTCGGTCAGCCGCGTCGGCGGTTCTGCGCAGATTCCAGCGATGAAGCAGGTCGCTGGCGGGATGCGGCTTGATATGGCGGCGTTTCGGGAATTGGAAGCGTTCGCCCAACTCGGTACGGATTTGGATGCTGCCACGCAAGCCCGGCTCGACAGAGGATACCGTATCAATGAATTGGTGAAGCAGGGACTCTGCAAGCCGATGCACGTCATTGATCAAGTTGTGGTGATCTATGCCGGCACGAACGGCTTCATCGACAAGGTTCCGGCTTCCGATGTACTGCGTTGGGAGAGCGATTTTCTGTCCTATTTGCACGGTTCGCACAAAGCCCTTTGGACGAAACTGGACGAAAAACGGAAACTCGACGACGAGTTAACCGTCGAACTGGACAAAGTGCTCGAAATGTTCAACGAGACGTTCGTGTAATCGCCGTGCAATCAGAGTTATTGGCATGAGCGTGAGTAAAGAAAAAGGATGCTGGAACAGTTTCCCCGGTTTGACTTGCCGTTACATTCGTTACCGTTTTTGGCAAAATCGGTTTTTGCGCAAAAAAACGTCGAATTTGGTCTAGGCAAGTGTCCGAAGTATTCTGTATAATGCCCTTCTGGGTTCTCAGAACGGTATTGAAAAGGTCAAAAAAGGAGTTTGGTAGTGAAATATGTTAAAGGAGTAGCAGTCTTTTTAGTGTTGTGCCTCGTCGCGTATGGGGCATTTACGCTCCTCAAAAAGTCTCCGCAAGTCAATGTCCCCGAAGGGGATATAAGTTATTTGGAAGGTTTAGGCATTCATGTTCAAGGGGGGCAGGCTGCGGATTCGGGACTTTCCGGCATTCTCAGCGATGTCGAAGGGCTTCCTTCGGTTGGTTCGTCAATGGGATCGTCCTTTGGCGGCGGCAGTTCCGCTCCGCCAAGTTTTCTCGGAAACTCCTCAACCTCTTCTCATGGAACACCTTCCTCCGTTCCGCCAGCCTTTATGAATGCTGCTCCACGCGTTGCGACGGCAACCATCGAACCACAAACTGCTTCAGGATTCGCTCCGTCGGGAGTTGGAGTTTTTCCGGCACCGAATTTTACCGAGTCTGTTGATTTCCCCATTCAGGCGGTCCCCGTTGAAGTTATCCCTTTTGACGCTTCTACTTTTGACGCACCTCATACAGAAACTTTGGTGCCGCTCGAGGCACCGCCGATTACGAGAATGGAGACTCCGCCCCCCTGGGCGGAGAGTTGGGATGGTCCTTCTTCGGACTTCTCGGCAGTTCCCCCCCCGTCAGAATTTCTTCAAACCCTCAACTCCTCTTCTCCCATTCATAACTCTCCCGCCAGTACGTTCCCCCCTATCTATGAGCCAATCGCATACAAACCTATTGAAGAGAGCATCCGCAGAATAGAATCGAATCCGAATTCCGCACCAGTTTTTTCCCCAGAAATGCCGGACAATCAGGAACACGTTTTTTCGACACCGCACAGTATTCCGCTTGACGCTGCCGCGATGCCCGGCACGCGGTACACCCGAACATCTTCCCGGCAACCCCTCACCTTTGAACTTGTCCAACCGGAAGTTTCGCCGACTGCCCCTCTCGTCGCATTCGCCTCTCCCAAGCGGCTCCAACAGCCTAGTCAGCCGCAACCGCCGCAACCGCAACAACCAGTGTCGCAAACACCTGTGGCGGCTGTTGCTCCGGCAGCGGTCAGTCCGGTGGTTAACCGAATCGGAGCACCCCGACTCATCGAAAGTGCTGCTCTGCCCGTTACCAATCCCGTTACTAACCCCGCGATCCAGATGCCGATTCCAACTACGATTCGAGAACCGATTGAGCGATTTGTTCAATCGCAACGGCAGTTGGTGGAGTCGAACGATCCCGACAATATCCGGCTGGCGTTCATTCAGTTGAGTCAATTATACGAACTTGATCAGTTGAAAGACGCAGAGCGAACGATGATACAATCGGTTCTCGACGTGCTTGCACTCAGGGTGATTTATGCCAAAGAGTCGCACATTTTGGAGCCGCCCTATCGAGTCAAGCCGGGCGAAACAATCGAATCAATTGCTAGGCATTTTAACCTCACTCCCGCTCTCTTGCGAACCATTAACGGGCTTGCGGTTTCTTACGAAGTGCCCGCCGGAACAACATTGAAAGTGGTGCATGGTCAATTTGATGCGAAGATTTCACTTCAACGTCGGGAATTGACGTTGCTGCTCGGCGGATTGTACGCCGGACGTTTTTCTTTCTCATTGCCAAAAGAAAAAGTATCGGTACGCAAGGAGGAATTTTTCATAACGAATCGGACAGACCGAACGCTCGTATTGAACAACGGCTGGGTGTTGGCAACAGGTTCTACAAGAGACGCTACCCTTGTTTTTAGCGATAACGATGCCAGAAAAATTTTCGACATCTTGTCTGAACAATCGGTGATTGTATTGGAATAAGGCTTTTGCCGAAGATTCTCTATTACAGGTTGCTGTCAATTCGGATCCCTTTGCCCCAGAGTTCTTCTAGAGCGTAATAGTTTCTCGTTTCCGGTTCGAAAAGGTGAACGATGATGTCGCCGTAGTCAATCACAATCCATTTTCCTTCAGTGTGTCCTGAAACAGATAGGCAGATGTCCCCCATTTCGCCGACGAGTTTCCGTTGGATTTCGTCCCCCATCGCATAGAGTTGCCGCCGGCTTGTCCCGGAAACTATCAGGAAGTAATCGAACACTTCCGTCAATGTTCGGACATCGAGAATCACGATATCGTGTCCTTTGTTTTCTTCGGCGACCTTTGCCGCAGCGATGACCCGATCGAGCACCGGCGGAATTTGCGACGTGTTCTTCTTTTCGGATTTGGGCATTTAAAACTCTCGTACAACCTCTTCAGACAGCACCATTCTACGAAGCCCATCGCCGTTTGACAAGAGATAGCAGTGACAGCGGCAAATCAAAACGGATTCCACTGAAACATCCGCGACGGCGAAAGAGGACGACGCGACACCGCAGCCGGAGGAGGAAGATCGTCATCCGATTGAATCTGTTGCAACGCCGTCTGCACGCCCGGCACCGGCACACGAGTTACCGACGGATCACCCAACGCTCCTGTAACCCTTAACTGCACAAGTTGATCCCCCACACCGCCAATGATGTCGCTAATAACCGGTATCTGCGTCCGACGATTGCCCAATCGAGTCTTCAACGTCAAATCAACCTGACGATTATCCAAACGCATCATGCCGTCCCCATGCAAGGAAATCGCCCCACCCTCAAATATCACCGAGTTGAAAAACATTTGAAGTCCCGATACGTGAAAACCCACATCGACCGAACTAAACATTCCCGCATCAGGATCGGTCTCTCTAATCCGTAACTCCCGAAGCAATCGTACCATGACCGGCGCACCATAGATATTCGCATCCCGAAGTTGGATCGCTCCTGTGCCGCGCACCGTCTCCCATTTCGTTCCAATCCCCTGTAAATTGAGGTTAATGCAATTCAATGTTCCCGACGTTGTCCGTACCGTCGGCTCGATCTCCCGCGCGATTGTTGCCAAGTCCGCTCCAATTAAATCGGCATTGATGTTATACGAAAATCCATTGTCCAGCACAACTAATCCATGAGCATGAATCGTGCCGTCGCAGAATCTTCCTGACAAGCGTCTAGCAGGAATATCCGGTCGCAACTGATTCACTGGGACACCCAATCGGAGATTTCTGCCGTCGAAAGCAAAAGGACCGCGAACCGACGTTACCTGAAAACCGTTGACCGTCAGCGAATCGACATTGAGTTCGCCGTCCAAATGCAGTTGCCCGCCTGCGGAGTGTCCCTGTAATCGAACCGCCCCGAAAATGTTCTCAAAGTGCATTCCCATTTTTGCACTGTTTTGATGCAAAATGCAATTCAAGTCCCAACGAACGGTCTGCTCTCCCTGTGCGTTTTGCCGATATTCAATACCGCCCGAAAGATTGAAAGGTCGCGTAATTTCCAGCGATTCCAAAAAGTCCCGAAGGTGTGTCGGCAACGCATCCAAGAGTTCCCGATTCGCTTGAAGTTGGTCTATCGCAAGCGGCGACAACAAGAGAACCGACTCCCCCTCCACATCGAATCGGCAATCAAGTTTGCTCTGCAACCTCGTGTTTCGATGGGTTCCCGTCAATGTTTCGGCATGAACACGTCCGTTTTCATATCGGATTTCTCCGCGAATGTCTTCGATTCTATAGGGCAGCCGATCCGGTTGAATCGACAGACCGGCTTGCGGAACCGCCTGAAAAGAAAGATGCAAGTTTCGGTCGTTCGTGCGGTATTGAATCTGTGCATCCAGATTGACTCTGCCGTTGACGTTCAAACTTTTGAGCAGTTGCTGTTGGTCGGGATTGAGCAGTGCCTGCGTAATTTGGTCATCGACAGATAATTCTTCTGCCGAAACCTTCAACACAAACTCCTGTGCGGGGTCATAAATACTGCCGACGGGGTGCACATGTCCGTTGCCTCGGACGACCGCAGAGCCGTTGCTCCCCGTAACATCGACAAATTGCCAGACGTTGCCGTCGTAGTGAAGGGTGCCCGTAACATCACGAAGAGGATACGGAAAATGTTCGTACCGCAGCGAAACATTATCAAGAGTAATCTCGAATTGCTTCTTGAGCGGAACATCTCCCGGCGGCAACTCAAAGAGAAGCCGGGCGTTGAGTCTGCCTGCCGGATTCAATGAGTCGATAACGTCTTGTATTGCCGGCATCATTGACCGGAACAGTTTCAGGTCAATGGGAATATCTTCGCCGGTAACTTCAACCTTCCCGGCAGGATCATCGAAAAGATTGTAATAATGTCCGTCAATCTCTGTTTTCAACGGTGCATCCAGTTTTGATGTGAATCGAAAACGGAGCAAAGCCGATTCGTCGATAAACAAATTGCCGGCGAGCCGGTCGAGCCGATAGGGAAACTCTCTAAATGCAAAACCGATTTCCGAAATTTGCATTTCAACGGCTTTCGGATGCCATACTCCGTTTTGGCAGAACAGCAGAGCGTGCAGGTCGGTTGTGCCTTCGTAATCGAATCGGGCAAGAAGCCGCTCGACTTCATCGTTCAGGAACGGCGACAGGGCTTCGACCAACGTGTCATCGAATCGGAGATTCCGAACGTTGAGGGTGAGTTCTGCCCGTTGTCGCCGGTCTCCGAAAAATGTCAGCCCTTCCTGAATGTAGGAAGCCGCAAGTTGCGCTCCATCACTGTTGCCTGTCAACTTGTCGATGGTAACTCTGTCGTTGGTGATTTCAAATCGTGTCGAAAGTTCGGTGAGCGTCCGATTGATATGCGGGAAATCGATTCGACCGTGCATGAGAGAACCGGCGACGGCGAATCGGTATCCTCTGTCGGCGGCGGGATCGGATGCTGCGGAAATGTTGATGTCGAAGCGTCCTTGAAAGAAGGGACGCTCTTGGATATAAGGGTGCGGCGGAAGGTACTGCCAGAGGTCATCTGACCAATCCAACTGGCGGCAGTTTGCGATGAAATGCCATTGATTTGTTTTCGGCAAGATTTCCGATTCAAAGGTAAGCCGACGGAAGTAATCGCCGTCTGCTGTTCCTTTGACGAGAATGTGCGGCGTTCGTCCCTGCATTGTCGGCACGGCGGTGAGGTTAATGTCTGACAGTCGAAGCGGTGCGGTGGTTTGCAGGGCATTGTCGTACAGCAGGGTTCCGTGTTCGATTTCCACTAAAATGGGGTTTCCCTCTTCGGGAAAGAGAAAGAGGGGATCGTTTTCTTCGCCGACGAGCAGTTGGAGTTCGGGAAATGTGCCGTTTGCGGCTCGGCTTGCCCGCAGGATGGGCTTTCTCACGATGATTCGGCTGATTCGCAGGTTTTTCTGATAGAGAGTGTGGATGGTCACGGGACATTCGATGAAGAGTTCTTCGACGTGCAGGAGTTTTCGGGAGTGAATGGAAAACTCGATGTCATTGATGACGATGCCTTTATTTTCGACGATTTGAGCGGAGCCGAGTTGTATGTCGAGGTCGGGATATTGTTTTTGGAGTTCGGCGAGAATATATTTTTGGACTTCGTTATTTATTCGGGAATAGACGATGAGGCTTCCCACTGCTGCACCGATGATGACGAGCAGTGTACCCCAGCAGAGTCCGATTCCGATTAAGCGCAAAATTCCCACAGGGAATTGTAGGAAAATAGAGGAAAATGGTCAAGAGCAAAGCACACAAAGCCACGCGATATGCAAGAAACGTTTTTTGGTTCAATTTAGTAAACCGAGGCGTTTGAGGAATTTTTTTGGTTTGTCCCTTACCATCGCATTGACCGCCGTTTCGCACCCTCTTGACTCGCCCCTTTCTTTTGTGGACAGCATTCCACACAAAAGATACTACGGCAAACCTCCGTGATGAATGCGTACGTAATCTTATACGTTTCTCACAGCGATTAGTATGAAAAAAAATCTAAAAATTATTCTGGCACACCTCGTGTTGTTTTTCGCAGCAGGTTTGTTAGAATCTCCCCCGTACTGGTGATGACAAACCCTCTGATTGAATGGCGGAACCTGCTCTCAAAAAAATGGAAATTGATGCACCCCATCGAAAACGCGGCGTACCCGCCGGACTCTGGGTCCGCTGTCCCGGTTGCCAAGCAACCATCTTTCGTAAAGAAGCAGAAAGGTTGTTGAACGTCTGTCCCGAATGCAGTAATCACTGGTACGTGCCAGCCCGGCAACGCATCAACCAACTCTTCGACATCGGCACCTTTGAAGAACTCGATGCCCACCTAACTACCGCCGACCCGCTCCAATTTCGGGATAGACGCTCCTATCCCGACCGAATCAAAGCCGATCAGGCTACAACAGGACTCACCGAAGCCGCCGTTACCGGTATCGGAAACGTTCGGGCAAGACGTGTTGCTTTCGGTGTTACCGATTCCCATTTCATCATGGGGAGTATGGGTTCGGTCGTCGGCGAAAAACTGGCACGGATTACCGAAAGGGCAATGGACGAGAAGTTGCCGTTGGTTCTTATATCGGGCAGCGGCGGCGGCGCACGAATGCACGAAGGAATCTTGTCCTTGATGCAGATGGCGAAGGTTTCGGCGGCGTTAGCACGGTTTCATCAGTCCGGCGGACTCTACATTTCGGTCATGACGAATCCGACGATGGGGGGCGTGGCAGCGAGTTTTTCGATGTTGGGCGATTTAATTTTTGCCGAGCCGAAGGCACTCATCGGCTTTGCCGGTCCGCGAACGATCAAAGCAACGCTTCGGATGGAACTGCCCAAAGGATTCCAGACGAGCGAATTTTTACTGGAACACGGATACATTGACCGAATCGTACAACGGAAAGACCTCAACACCGAGATCGCCCGGGCAGTGGACTACTGCGGGTATTGATGCCGCACTACTGAGAGCGGACACACACTGTCGTTTCGTGATAATTACTTCGTGGCTGTTTCCCAACGGCATTTTTTCAGCCGTTTCTTGTAACCGATCATCGACAAGCGCAGCCGCAACTATTGCCCTTAGGGGCATCGAAGACTTTTTCGATTCGAGCAAAAATTTCGTCAACTGTGCCAAGCCCTTCAATCGTTTTCAGTAAACCCTTTTTGCTGTAATAATCGAGGAGCGGACTTGTTTGGTTGTTATAGACGGCGATACGTTCCTTGATCGTTTCTGGGTTATCGTCGGCACGTCCCCGTTTGGCAAGCCGAGCAAAAAGTTCATCGTCCGGCACTTTCAATTCGAGGACAACATCAAGCGGTGTTCCTGATTCGGCAAGCATATTGTCGAGGGCTTCCGCTTGGGCAATGGTTCGGGGGAACCCATCGAGCAGGTATCCTGCTGCGCAGTCTTGCTGTTTCAGCCGTTCGGCAATGACTCCGATGACCACTGCGTCGGGTACGAGTTGTCCACTCGACATGTACTTTTCGGCTTCGAGTCCGATTTCTGTTTTGGCATCTCTTGCTGCTCGGAGCATATCGCCCGTCGAAAGATGTGCCGGCTTGTATTTTGCAATGATTTTTTCCGCCTGCGTTCCTTTGCCTGCGCCGGGAGGTCCTATAAATACGATTCGCATGGTGTTATTCAGTTTGATTGGAATTGGAAATTCAATATCACTGACTGGATTGTATCACGTTGCGATTTCATTGCAAGGGGCGCATGGTAAATGTGCAAGAGCACACGAGCGGGGGGCGTAAGCCCCCTGGTGTCAGTCCGCTCACAAGTTTTCCGATTTCGCCCTTGTTTTTACGCAAACCTCTTGCACATAAAGGTTTTAGGAAAATTCAGGGTGTTTACAAGGGGTTACAATCGTTTACACAAAAATACGGTAATGGGGTATGCGGTTTGCTCCTTCTTTGTTTCCTCGAAAAACCGTCAAACACTTATAAAACAAGCGTGAA
>Ga0099364_10003842_pt2 | contig 12241 bp, 10 predicted proteins | sample TergutTh196P3_FD_73070 | JGI IMG/M metagenome (GOLD analysis project Ga0099364, IMG submission 73070) | Microcerotermes parvus P3 segment gut microbial communities from Pointe-Noire, Republic of the Congo - Th196 P3 | ecosystem: Host-associated > Arthropoda: Insects > Digestive system > Gut ...
AGAGGCTGTTTGAAAATTGGAATTGTCTCAAGTGCTTTTATATGTTATACTTCCGCAGTATTTCATTCAGGAGCAGAGTTATGACTGAAAGGACTCGAAAAGCCTACTCGACCGACCTTACCGACGAACAATGGGATCTCCTACATCCGCTCATTCCCCCCAAAACCGGAAAAGGACGAAATCAAAAAGTCGATCTCCGCGAAATCGTCAACGCCATCCTCTACTGGTTGCGAACAGGATGTCAATGGCGAAATCTACCGCACGACTTTCCCCCTCATGGAACTGTTTTTTACCATTACAACAAATGGAAAAAGAAAAATGTATGGGAACAAATGCTCACCGCCCTTCATCAAAAAGTTCGTGTTGCCGACCTTCGTGAACCGACTCCCTCTGCGGCTTGCGTTGATAGTCAAAGTGTGAAAACAACCGAGATGGGCGGCGAAAGCGGCTACGACGGCGGCAAGAAGATTAAAGGACGTAAACGTCATATTTTAACGGATGTTATGGGATTTGTGATTGCTGTGCTGATCACGTCTGCAAAGGTTGATGATGGTGTTGCGGCAGTGCAGTTGTTTGCACAAATTGATTCTGTTACGTATCCTCGGTTGGAGATTATTTGGGGCGATAACAAGTATAACAATCGTGCGCTTGCGGCGTGGATGAAGCGGCATCGACCGGGTTGGGCGTTGGAAATAAAGTCTCCGCCGAAGGGTTCGAAGGGTTTCGTTGTGGTGCCGAAGCGTTGGGTGGTAGAGCGGTCGTTTGCGTGGCTGGGCAGGAACAGGCGATTGAGTAAGGATTATGAAAAAACGACTTCATCGAGTAAGGCAACAGTGCAACTGGCGAACATTGCATTGTTGCTTCGTCGCCTCGCTCCAAGCAAAAATCCGCAAAAGTTCCACTATCGCAACAAAAAAGAAAATGCCGGAATTACAAGTCTGTAATTTCCAAACAGCCTCTTAGTCGGCACAGATACCGAACAATGGGTTTGTTTTTGCTTTCCTTTCGTCGGTCATGTAGGGTTCTTCCCTATTTTCTTGCTCCAGCAGGTACAGTCTTAACTCTTCCGAACAAGTAATATCTCTCGATTGTGTAAGGTCTAATGGAGTCTTGCGATCATTATCTTGGGCGTGGACATCAGCCCCTTTGTGTATGAGAAATTTAATCGTTTCGACGCTGACATCATAACGTGCCGCTTCATGGAGCGGGGTGTACCCATTATCATTTTTTGCATTTACATCTGCCCCTTGAGAAACGAGAAATTTAACGATTTCGACGTTCTCATTCCATCGTGCTGCTATGTGGAGTGGTGTCATTCCATGCTCGTCTTTCACATTTACATCTGCCCCTTGGGAAACGAAAAATTCAAAGACCTCGACGTTTTCATTCTTTCGTGCCGCTACATGAAACGGAGTTTCGCCATTTTTGTTTTTTGCATTTACATCTGCCCCTTGGGAAACGAGGAATTCAAAGACCTTGACACTCGCATCATATGCCATATCATGGAGCGGTGTGTGAGTGTCATCTTTGCCGTTAATTTTTGCGCGTTTGGCGATTTTTATTACATTTGTAACCGTTCCATCAACGAATGTGTTGCCGCCCGTATTCTTTTTGGATTCTGATGGGTTATCCGATGCACCCATCGAATCAGAATCTACGTCTTTTTGTGGAAGGTTTCCAATTAGAAGAGTGGGAGTCTTGTGATGTTAAAAAATATATGAAAAAATTCGTTAACATCGACATTGACAATCTGTGATGCGTAAGCCGGAAGTTTCGCTGTGCTGTGCTTCCGACTCTTTGATACGCAATTTTACGATTGCGGCTCTGCTATGCTATAAACGGGGAGAAATTGGACGTTCTCCTTTGCGTCCCTTGCGCATTCCTTTGCGAACCTTGCGGTTAAAAAAGAGAAAACCGCAAAGGACGTAAAGGGAAAACAGGTCATTTGTTTCCATTCATGGTTATTCCGCCAGTATAACCTCCTCGACTGCATCGAAATGCTGTCCGGCTTCGAGAGAGAACAAGCCGCCGCCGATGTCCACCAGTATCCGTTCGTTATCGACATCAATTCTTCGGATGATGCAAGGGATTCCTCCCAGTGTAAATGATCCCCCTTCAGAAAGATAATACGTTCTCCCGATTGTCCGGTGGTTGATCCACGCCTGAGGTCTGCCGTCCGATTCGACGATGGTCTGTAAAAAGCAGAAGGCAAAGTCCTCAAACGGCGGCACCTCGACTGCCGGTCGTTCTGTTGAGAGGGAAACACTGATGGACCATTCGTCCGGTTCGCCGTCATAAACGGCACGAATTTGGAAATCATAGTTGGTGTTCGCAACGAGTCCCTCAATGGAGCCCGTAGTCGCCTCAATGACCGTCCAGTTCGCCTCTGTGTCAGGAGCCGTTCTGAGTTTGTAGCGGATGTCGTGGAAGTCCGCATCGTCCGCCGTCCAGGTCAGCGTGACGCTGTTATGTGTTGCGCTCGCCAGAGTCAGGGGTCTGGGAGGGGAGTATTCCGAGAGGATTCCCCGGTTGCGGACTGTTGTCAGCATCTGCCGTTCTTCCGCAGTGGATGTCGTGCCTTCGGTGCTGGGCATATTGACAAAACGAACTTGCGGCAGCGACAGCGTTTCTACCCGAAACGTTACCCTGAATATGCCCGGTCGGTTTTGAACCGGCTGCGGGGAGAATGCTTTAAGAATGTGCAGGTATTCCGTACGGTGAAACCGGCGCAGGAACTCTGCAATCTGATCCAACCGTCCTTCGCCGTTGATGGTAAAGGTATGTCTTGCGTAACCGAAATTCCCGGTCGCACCCACCGCTGTACTCGGAGGGGTATCACCCGTAATGTTAAGACCGGCACTGTTCGCCAAATCTCTCAACCATGCCCGATACCTGGCTTCGGCTTCGCTTCCCTGCGGGGTTCCTGCTGCAGCGAGTGCCTGATTTTCAAAGGCGGACAATCGGCTCTGGATTCTCTGTCCATCCGGGGCAAGTTGATGGTGGTCGGCAATTTTTTGGACGAAATCATCCCTGTTGCGCCGCAACTCCCGTACAGAATTGAATTGTGCCGGCAACTGCCAGAGCACGATAAAGAGCAACACAATACCGGCAAGGATGACCAGTAACCGCTCACGTTGCTGTGGATTGGAAGTGTCAAACATAGATGTACCCGTTGCCCGTGTAAGGAATATCTGTCCATTCTACCGACAACCTGCTGACTCTGCAATGGGAGTGCCGTAATTTAACCGCAAGGTCGCAAAGGAAAATGTCTCATTCCTATCTGTTTATGGGATATTGACGCACCCTGTTTGACACGTCCCGGTTCACTCCCCATTCACTTTTTTTTCTAAAACTGTTACAATACTCTGATCATTGTAACACTTAACAACTCTTATCCTGATGGCATTATTTGAAATTGAGACGCAAGGGCACATTGTCATTGCCTGGGCAGAAGACGAAGAGGCAGCCAGAAATGTTTTTTATGGATACTATCCTTCGGAAGAAGTGATTCGTGTCACCAAACGTCCCCGGGATGCCTGGGTTATTTCCAAGTCGGCACTGGGAATTATGGGCAAGACCAACCCTTGCGACGCTGCCAGAGACTGTATTTCCAAAGCCTCCGGCGATAAGGTTCATGCCATCCGGTTGTATATGCAGCAGACCGGTTCCGATCTCGATTATGCGAAAAAAGTGATTGAATCTAATATGATGATCGGGTGGTAGTACACCGTGTCTTCAATGATAGAGATGATGTTTCGCACGATGATATTTCGCACAAAGGCACGAAGGACACAAGGGAACCTCTAAAAATCAGTTTTTGTACTTTGACTTATGCCGAAACGCACTAGACCTGTACTTTGCGGTTAAATCCGAACTCTTTTAACCGCAAGGGGCGCAAAGATTGGGCAAAGGACGCAAGGAATCTATTTTTAGAGGTTCCCACAAAGGAATTGACGGCGGCGGCGACTCTTTGTGTTCCTAACATTTCCTAGGCTTCCGCCGGAATGGCGGTCTATTACTTTCCGGCGAAAGCTCAAGGCACTAATAATCCCCGCTGCAAATTTTCTTCGCACACGCAATGGGGGTAACGGACTTGCCGCTCTTGTCGAGAACCCGCCAAATGTCGCCGGAAACCTCGTCTGCCAGCCGGATGTTTCCGGCAGAATCCACTCCGAATTCCACCTTGAAGTCGATCAGGACAAGGTCGTATTTCGCCAGTTCTTCTTGAAGGATGCGTCCAATTTTGCGGGTAAGAGTATCGCACTCCTCGTATTGTTTGTCCGTCATCTTGCCGAGGAGTACGCAGGCTTCCCGATTGAGACGGGGATCGCCGAGAGCATCGTCTTTCATGGTGGCTTCAATGAGTCCGCCGAGAGGAAAGCCTTGCTCGACTCCATACATCTTGCAGAAGGAGCCCCACGCTTTATCCCGCCAGATAAATTCCACCGGAAGAATAGCGAGATGTTGGCAGGTCATTGTTCCGCTTTTGACATCCGCACTGATGTAGTGGCTGTTCACACCCCCGTTCGTCAGTATCGGGAAGAAGTGTTGACTCAAGAGCAGAGAGGCTCTGCCCTTTCCGTCGATCGTCAATCCCACCGCATTCGCACCGGGATTGAAAACACCATCCTCTCCGCACGCATCGTCCTTGAACGTGAATGTGCAGGTTCCGTCATTGTTGATAACTACATCTTTTGTCTTTCCCATCTATGATTGTCGGGGGGTTAAAGTGATGAAATCCATTCTGTCATTGTACGCTATCGGCAGACGTTTTTCAATGGACTGAGTGTGTGCTGTTCATTTATGCTGTAAGCGGCATGAAATTGTACTTTGCGGTCTTTGCGGTTAAAAAAAAGAGAATTTAACCGCAAAGACGCAGAGAAGTGCAAGGTTCGCAAAGGACATTTTCATGCCGTCTACAGTATACCTTTGTCAAGAGAATTCCAGCAACGCTTTCGCTGCCAATTCCAGCGGAGACTCGATGGTATCGACAGCACGGAGCAACACGTCCAGCCGGTGCTTTCGTTCAGCCAGCACCTTTGGCTCCGAGAGCCACTGAATCAGATGTGCTGCTGCTTCGGCAGAACGATCCGTTGAGGTCAAAAATTCGGGAAAGAACATCCGCACCCAATCCGTTTCACTCGGCTCTTTCGGAATCATTCTCACAGAATTACTGTAGAAAATCGGCTGTTCCCAGAGTTGGCTCAACCCCAGCAAGTTGACCAGTGTGATGTAGCGGGTCCGCCGGAAAAAACGCTGAACGAACAGCCCAAAACCGCCGACACGAAAATAAATCACCGACGGTTTATTACACGCCAACAATTCCAGCGACACCGAGCCGGATACCGCCAAACAACAGTCCGCCGCACGAATCAGTTCCGCTGTCCGGCTGACAAAAACCGGCACCGACATCTTGCGTTTGGCGAGACATTCCTGAATCATTACGGCATGGTCTTCGCTGAACGCGGCAAAGACCGGCTGAACATCCGGCAATTCATATTGGATGTGCCGGATCGTCGAGAGTATATCGTCGAGGTTTGCTTGAACTTCCTGATTCCGGGAACCGGCAAGAATTGTCAAAATGGGGGCATTGCCGTACTGCGCATAAAATTTTTCCAAGAATCCGGGCTCCGGCTGTTTCTTACGGATTTCCTCAAAAAAGGGATGACCAATATACAAAGTGTTGCAACCGTGCCGGCTAAACCATTGCCACTCAAAGGGAAGTACGCAGAGAACGAGGTCAACCAACCGCCGCATTTTTTTGACCCGGTACTGAGCCCAAGCCCAAACCTGCGGCGGCATAAAATAGACGACGGGAATATCCAGTTCTTTGGCGGCTTTGGCAATATGCCAGTTAAAGCCGGGATAATCAATGAGAACGACAATATCAATAGGTTCGGTGTGCAAGACCTGCTTCGCTTCGGCAAGGAGTTTTCGAAAATGGAAATACTGCTCGATCACCCGCCGAAACCACATAAAGGCAAACTTTGTCAAGTCGGTAATGAGCCGGCATCCTGCTTGCTCCATCTTTGGACCGCCGAAGCCGACGAACTGCGCATCAGGAGCGTGTTGCCTGATCGTTTCGATCAATGCAGCCGCATGATTGTCGCCGCTCGGTTCACCTGCTGAAAAGAAAAACTTCATCGCCGTTACTTTACCATAGAAAACGGCATTTTACCATAAGGAATGGGACTCTTTTCCCTGCACCCTTTGCGGTTAAAAAGAAAATTGAACCGCAAAGGAGCAAAGGAGTCGAAAGTCAATACTCACTCAACTCGAAAACGATTCTCTTCGTATCCTTTGTAACATCTACGGTTACAGGTTCGGATGCCGAGGGACTAAACGCCGCCGGAATGATTTTGGGTTGATTACGGCGGGCTTCTGCGAGTTTTGCTGCATGGGCATCCGATTCTTCTTGTGAAAGTTTTCTGGATGCTTCTTCCGTCAGTTCCAATCCGGTCAAGCGCGTCGGCTCTGACAGGAACACCGTGAACTTTCCTTCGGGACATCCTCTGGCGGAATAGGTTCCCTGAGAGGTCATGACCGTCCCCTCTCCTGACGAACCGGTTTGACCGGCGATTCCCCAAGTCACAGAGGCATTCTCCGGGATGAGTTGGAATCCTACCTGCTCAACAGGCTGCCCGCCGTTTTGAACGACAATGATCAACGGGCAAAGCGCCGGAAACCCGTCGGGAGCCCCGGCTCCGCCGCAGCCCGAACAAAAAAGACCGAGAATGACCGAAAAAATGATCCAATGCGTTGTTTGTGTTGTTTTCATAAAAGTATGTGTTGGTTAAAGGTGAAGCCGATCAGAGCCGCGACCGGAAGGTCGCGACATCGCGACCGCAACCTTCCGATTGCGGCTCTGAATCCTTGCTCTGATCTTTGCTTTGGTTCTATAGCGACCGGGACTCACCCCCGTCGATGGAGCCGATGGCACCCCAGACTCCGAAATTCGAGCCGCCTGTGGTCGCTTCCACTGCGTTATTGACACCAGTGTCGATTGAATCGGTAACAAACCGCACAGAACCGTCACCAAATGCCACGCCGACTCCGCCGGGATGTGAACTGGTAGCCGCAGCAATCACGTTTCCTTGTTTGGGTACGTCTCCATCACCCCCGCCCGCCGCACACGAAACGGTGTTCGGCGGGTTGACCGTCGTAAAGCCCGTGTGTGCGATGACTCCGCGAAACTGAACTCCCCGGCACTGCTCCGCATTTCCGCCGGCATAGTTTCCCGTAAACGTCATTCTATCCGTACTGCCCGTCCCTCTGGCAAGACATTCCGTACGAGACACCGGAGTTGTCGGATCGTTCGCATTCCTCCCAAGGCTTGGGAGCAGGGCAAAATTCCCCTTGATGGCGTTTCCTGTGTTGTTTCGTCCGACAACCGCCTCGGAAAACATGACCGTGTTGGCAGTTCCGTCGGTGATGGAACCGAAAGTGGTAACATTGTCGAAAATAGACTTTTCCCGGAAATCGTTATTCCTGGATTTGCCGGCGAAAACGCCGCGGGTGTTCCTTCCCCCCTCATCTGTTCCTCTGATAACATCACCGTAACTCCCCATATAATTGGTGATCCCGCCGACATCCCCTCGGGTGCGTCCGTTGCCATCCGAAGGGCAGAGCAACGTGGTGATGAACTGGTTTGCGGGAAAGGCGACATTTGCAGACCATATCGCCGTGGGGCGTGCCATTAACGCATCGTAACGCGCTCCCTGTTCGATGTAGGGACACAAGTAGATGGGCCAACCCCACGTACCCCAAGAGTTTGCATTCTGCGTTGAATCAGCGTTTTGATTGCCGTAAACACTGTTCGTGCCGGTCGGACCATCTCCATTGGGCGGGAAAAAGCCCTGTGTATCATGAAAAGTGTGCATCGCCAGCGCGACCTGCTTGAGATGATTCGAACACTGCATCCGCCTTGCGGCTTCGCGGGCGGCTTGGACAGCGGGCAAGAGAAGAGCGACTAACATTCCGATGATCGCGATGACGACGAGCAGTTCGACGAGAGTGAAGGCATTGTTGCCTAATTTGCCCCCCCCCCCCATTTTAACATTTTCTTCTGACGAATCTTCATAGTAAACCTCCTTATTGGTTAGGAAACAGAAAAACAGCCGCAACCGGCACGTATAGTTTACCACGTCCAAAGTCGAAAGTCAATACCTTTTTGTTCTCTTTGCAAAAAATTGCGTTTTTTGCGGTTGACGTTCTTTTTTAACCGCAAAGAACGCAAAGAAGTGCAAGGGACGCAAATAATGTCCACTTTGTTCCCGATTATGGTATAATCTCCGACTTCTAACTCCTGACTTCTAACTTCTAACTCCTCATGAAACGAACGATTCTCCCTCTTCTCATCCTTCTCCTTACCTTTTCCTTCCTCCACGCCGACGAAGGCATGTGGCTCTTCGACATTGCTCCCAAAGAGCAAATCAGAGAAAAATACGGATTCGAACTCACCGACGAGTGGCTCGAACACGTACAAAAGTCCACCGCCAGGTTCGGAAGAAGCGGAACCGCCTCCTTCGTCTCGCCGCAAGGGTTGATTTTAACCAACCATCACGTTGGTCTGCGAACCATCAGCAATCTCAGCACGCCGGAAAACGATTATCACGCCAACGGCTTTTACGCCAAAACGTTTGAAGACGAAATCAAATGTCCGGGCGTGGAAATTTTGGTAACGATGCTGTCGGAAGATGTTACCGAGAAGGTCAACGCAGGTGTTGACGCGAACATGCCGCCCGAAGAGGCGCAGAAGATTCGCAATGCCAACATTGCCGCCCTCGAAAAGGAATACGCCGACCGCACCGGCTTGCGATGCGAAGTCACCACGCTCTTTCAAGGCGGAAAATACTACATGTACGGCTACAAAGTCTATAACGACATCCGCCTCGTTTGGGCACCGGAAAATGCCATCGGTGCCTTCGGCGGCGATCCCGACAATTACGAGTTTCCCCGATACTGCGTCGATGCGGCGTTCTTTCGTGCCTACGAAGACGACAAACCGGCTAAAATTGAACATTATTTACCTTGGAACTTCGACGGGTTCGAGGATGGCGAACTGCTCTTTGTTTCCGGCTTTCCCGGTCGCACGGACAGGGCGTTTACAAGGGAACATCTCGAATTTCAGCGGGATGTCTTTCTGCCCTGGCGTTTGCAAAAGATGTTCCGCCGCGAGGTGGTTTTAGCCGCTTTCGGTGCCAAGGATATAGAAAACCAACGCCGCGTTGCCAACGAACTGACCGCCATCCAAAACTGGCGCAAGCGGGCAATGGGACAGTTGCAAGGATTGATGACACCGTCATTGTGGGGAGATACCATTCCGACGGCAGCAGGTAAGGATGAAAATACACCGGAGGCAAGAATTGCTGCAACGAATAAAGGGGCAGCAGAAGGTTTGTATTCCACGTACGATATACTTGAAGCCGGTGAAGGATTCAATGCGCGGACATTTCAAATCGCCCGCTCGTTGGTTCGTCTTGCATACGAGTCGGAAAAGCCGAGCGATGAACGGTTGCGAGAATACCGCGATGGAAATCTTGACTCGCTTAAAGCATCACTCCTTGCGGACACGCCGATTCACGAAGATGTTGAAATCTTGAAACTAACGGACTCTTTGACAATGTTAAACGAATCCTTTTTTGTTACAAGGCAACAATTCAATGCTTTTGCAGACGTTATCAAAGCATTCCAAACAGGATTATCAGTCGAGCCGCCGGAAGACCTGTACATCGATCCTAACGCAGAACCGTTTGACCCTGACAGTTGGAAAGAACAGATGCCTGATTACTTGACTTGGTTGCTTAATGATTCCGCTCCCTACTCCACGTCCCGATCACCCAGAGAACGAGCCGTTGAATTGATTCGAGGGTCAAAAGTCCGTGACGTTGCGGAACGCAAGCGGCTTATGGAAGGCGGAATTGCCGCTATTGAAGCCTCCGATGATCCGATGATTAAGTATGCTTTGGCATTGGAATTTGCGACTCGTTCAATCCGCAAGGAATACGAAGAAAAAGTCGAGGCTCCCCTCGCGTCGGCTTATGCGGAGTTGGCGCAGCGTCGTTTTGCGGAATTAGGCACGAAAGTCTATCCCGATGCGACGTTCACGGTTCGTCTTTCCTACGGCATTGTCAAAGGTTATAAAGATGATGACGGTACTGACATTGCTCCTTTCACGCAGATTGCCGGTCTGTATGAGCGTGCGGAACAACAGCGGTTCCGGGAACCTTTTGACCTTCCGCAGATTTGGAAGGATCGGCGGGAGGCGTTGGACATGAGTGTGCCTTTCAATTTTGTAACAACTCATGACACGGTGGGCGGCAATTCGGGCAGTCCGGTGATTAACACACGCGGCGAGGTCGTCGGTACGCTTTTTGACGGCAACATTTATGCACTGTCGAATAATTTTGTCTATACGGACACGCAAAGCCGAAGCGTTTCGGTGCACGTTGCGGTGATTATTGAGGCGTTGGAAAAGATTTACGAAGCGAAGAGGTTGCTCGAAGAGTTGGGAAAGTAAACTCCCATACTATGAACGGCATGAAACTGTACTTTGCGGACCTTGCGCAACCTTTGCGTCTTTGCGGTTAAATTCCTATCTACCTCGTCTTTTCGAGAAGTCCCTTATAGTTGCGCATGACAAGGTGAGCATCAATTCTGTCCACCAGATCGACAATCACGCTGACCACAATCAACAGGCTCGTACCGCCGAAAAATCCCGCCAAGAGGTAGTTCTCCGTGCCGATGAGCGTAGTGGACATCACGTTCGGCAAAACCGCAATAAACGCAAGGAAGGATGCGCCGACGTAAGTAATCCGCACCATCACCTTTTCCAAGTAGTTTGCCGTGGTCGTGCCGGGACGGTAGCCCGGTATGAAGGAACCGTAATTTTTCAGGTTGTCCGCCATATCCTTTGGATTGAACGTGACCGCCGTCCAGAAATAGCAGAAGAAGTAAATACCGGCAATAAACAGGACAAGGTAACTAAACGTCTGCCGTTCAAAGGCACTGTGGGCAGACACGGCAAACCATCCCCAGAAGGTGCTGGTATCCGCTCCCTGTGCAAGGACGGCAAAAATCGCCAGCGGGAAGAGGAGCAAACTGCTGGCAAAGATGATCGGCATCACGCCCGCCTGATTGACCCGAAGGGGCAAAAACTGCCGGGTTCCGCCGAATGTCTTGCGTCCCTTGATGTGCTTTGCACTTTGCGTCGGAATCCGCCGCTGTCCCTTCGTGATGTAAATCACACCGACAACAACGCCGATAAACAGTCCCACCAGCACAATCAACACTTCGATACCGAGGCGTGAACTGTCGGAACCGATGCCGATTCCTTCTCCCATCGGACCGTTGAGTTGCGCCCAGAGCCGGCTGAGTGCCGAGGGCAAATTGGCAACGATACCTGCCATAATGAGCATACTGATACCATTTCCGATGCCGTATTCATCAATCTGTTCACCGAGCCACATCAGGAAGGTTGACCCCGCCGTCATCGTGAGGACGGAGGTAATGACCCAGTAGGCACTGAGGGCACCATCGGGAGCGATAGCGTCGTTGTACAGTTGCATCTTCCCGATGGCAAACACGTAGAAGAAACTTTGGAACAAGCAGATCGCAACGGTGGCATACCGCGTATATTCATTGATTTTCTTCTGCCCGGCTTCCCCCTCTTTTTTGAGTTTTTCGAGCGGTGCCCAGACCGTCGCGAGGAGTTGGAAGATAATGGATGCCGAAATATAGGGCATAATACCGAGTCCGAAGATGGTCAACTGTTCGAACTGCGTACCGGTAAAGACGGAGACCTGCGACATGAGTTGGGCGAGTCCGGTGTTATTTTCCCACATCGCTCTCATTTTGTCGATGTCCACGATGGGCAACGGAATCCACCAACCAATACGATAGACCGCTAGCAGACCGAGGGTCAGTAGAATCTTTTGACGAAGTTCGGGTATCGAGAATATGCTGCGCAGTTTTTGAATCATCGCAATCCAGTCCGTTGTTTTCCGTCTATTCTAATGAATCTAACGAAATTTGCAATAGGGGCACAAAGCCCGCCAAAGCAGACAGGGTGTGTCCACGTTTCGTGGTATTTTCGTCCTGTAAGGACGGCGCATTACAGCCTAGGGCTTCAGCCCTAGGACAAGGAACGCATTCCCGTTCACCAGCCGCCCTGAAAGGGCAAGGCAACACACGCCTTCGCGCCTAGGGTTAAAACCCTAGGCTATTACGCCCTGCCCTTGCA
>Ga0099364_10011244_pt1 | contig 12241 bp, 6 predicted proteins | sample TergutTh196P3_FD_73070 | JGI IMG/M metagenome (GOLD analysis project Ga0099364, IMG submission 73070) | Microcerotermes parvus P3 segment gut microbial communities from Pointe-Noire, Republic of the Congo - Th196 P3 | ecosystem: Host-associated > Arthropoda: Insects > Digestive system > Gut ...
TGATGAAAAACAAACCCGTCAAAAAAGATGAAAGCCTTTTCGGAGACGGCTTATTGAGGTTGATACTAAGACAAACAATTTTTTGTACCGTCGTAGTATTGATAGGATATTATATTGGCGCGGTAGACGAAACCGGAACAGTAGCGGCGTCGTGCAAAACCGGACAAACAATGGCGTTCCTGATTTGCGGATGGACATCGATAATACATATCTTCAACGTTCGCACTTCAAAATCGGTATTCAGAACATCAATAACTAACAACAAATCGTTGGCTATAAGCGCTGCCGCGATGATTGTAATTTTCGGAATGATAGTAGCGTTCCCCATTGGCTCAATATTCGGACTTGTCCAATTAAGCGGCTTCAACTGGTTGGTAGTAAGCGGACTATCGGTAGTACCACTGTTGATGCGCGAGTTGTTCAGGCTGATTGATGAAATACCGGTAGTTATCGAAAAACGTCAAAAAATGAAAGATTTTGTAGACGCTAAAATAAGGAACAGAGAAGTAGTTTTGAGTTGATAATATTTAATAATGTAAATAATTAAAGTGTTAAAGAAGTTTTTTTGGATATTTTTTGAGGTTGTCGTTATATTTTTAGTAGCATATTTTTTTTCGATACAAGCGGAGAAAAGTTATGAGTGGTATGTCGGGTTGTTTCACGGAGCGGTGGCAGTTCCCAACTACGTTATATCCTTAGTTAAGGACGGGCATTTGTATAGAGCCACTACGTTCGTCCCAACGTATAACTATGCGTGGTGGGTGTTCTTCGTTTTTACCGGCGCTTATTATGTCAGCGTAATATTTAGATTATTATTAATCAGAAAGTAATGAAACCGACTTTAGTAACAATATTTCTATTATTTGGAGTATTTTTTGGTGTTGCTACTGCACAGTATCCGCGCGGACGTTCTGACAGTCCCCGTTTGGTTGTCGGTATAGTTGTAGAGCAGATGCGTAGCGATTATCTTTCCCGTTTTTGGGACAAATTTGGCGAGGGAGGCTTTAAGAGGCTTGTTAACGGAGGTACTTATTGCAGCAATGCGTCGTTCAGCCATTTCTACACGCAAACGGCGCCCGGCTACGCGACAATATATACCGGTAGCGCCCCGGCATCTCACGGCATAGTTGCCAACGAGTGGTATGACCGCCAGACAAACCGTACAATAACTGCCGCTGGCGACGAAACAGTAAGAACCGTTGGCGGCGCCTTCGAAGCCGGACGTTTCTCACCACGACAACTTTTGCCAACAACCGTTGGCGACGAGCTAAGGCTATCAAACTTTAAACTGTCGCGGGTTTTCAGCGTTTCGCTCGACCCCGCCTCAGCTGTACTTGCCGGAGGACATACAGCAAATGGCGCCTTCTGGTACGACGATGAAAACGGAACGTGGGCTACAAGCAGTTATTATATGCAAAGATTGCCCGACTGGATGGAAATTAAAAACGCGGAAAGACACGCTGACAAGTACCTCGAAATGACATGGGACACAAGTTTTCCCGTTCTTGAATATATTGGCTCCGACGAAAGCGCCTACGAAACAGGCATCGCCGGACGTTTCGTGTTTCCATACGTGTTGCCCGAAATTGCCGGACGAATGAGTTTCCGCGACCGATATCGTATGCTTAAGCAAACGCCTTTCGGCAACACTTTAACAAAAGACCTGGCGATTGCCACGATAATACATGAAAATCTGGGAAAAGGCAGAAATACAGATATGATAGCAATTTCGTTCGCCGCAACCGAACATATTGGCAACGCCTTTGGTCCAATTTCGGTCGAAGTGGAAGACGCCTTTGTGAAGTTAGACAGAGATTTGGAGCATCTTCTGCAGTTCATCGACGAACATGTTGGCAGGCAAAATACATTAATCTTCCTGACCTCAAACCACGGAGCAGCCATGCCCCCCGGATATGTGGAATACTCGAAAGCGCCAGCCGGAACCTTCAATGCAAACAGCGCTATTTCGTTGTTGCGCAGCTACCTGAACGCTCTTTATGGCAACGGCGACTGGATTAGCGGATATTTCGGACAACAATTGTATCTTAACACTGACCTCATAGAAAGCTTAGAGCTTAAATTAGAGGATGTTCGCGAGGCTGTTGCTCAGTTTCTGATACAGTTTACCGGAGTTTCCAACACGCTTACTGCCACCACTTTGCAACACAGCCAATTTACAGAAGGCTATCGCAGAAATATGCAAAATAATTTTTATCCACGTCGTTCGGGCTGTGTATTCATAAATCTGCATCCGGGATGGGTAGAAAGAAGCAACCACGCAACCGCACACAATTCTGCTTACCCCTACGACACGCGGGTGCCGCTTATATGGTACGGGTGGAACGTGAGGCGCAATCTAATAATACGCCCGATAGACATGACCGACGTGGCGACAACAATTTCAGCAATGTTAAACATAATGGTTCCAAACGCTGCAACCGGAGCAGTTATTGAGGAGTTAGTAACTACAGACTAATTCATTGCCGGTTAGTATTCTAAATCAAATATTTCTTCTATATCTAATTGACATTCAGGAAAAATACTAACAGGTATTATCCCGTTCGTATAAATTGTTCCTTCTCCGTATTTTCCATCGCAAAGAACAAAAGCGTGTATTGTCTTATCTTCGGGGTAAACTACCCAATATTCGATAACGCCGTGTTTTTCGTACAGGTTGAACTTTTCGTTCAAATCTCGTTTTCCAGTAGAAGGTGAGATGACTTCTACAATCATATCGGGCGCCCCTAATATGCCCTTCTTTCTGTCAATTTTTGACAAATCGCACACTACGCAAACGTCGGGCTGAACAACCGTTGTTATATCCGCGTCTTCAACGCCTCCGGTATAAAATCTAACTGCCACAGGCGAACAAATTACCTTGCATCTGCCTTTTTTCTTTTTTACGAAAGATTTCAAATACCATGTGATTTCAACCACTACATCGGCATGTACAAATGTTGGTGCAGACATCATTTTGATAAATCCGTCTATCAGCTCTCGTCTTACATCGTCTATCCACGTCAGATAGTCGGCAAAAGTATAACGCTTCTTCAAATCCAATACAAGTTCCATTTTAACGCTTTTTTAATGATAAAATTAAGCCGCGAAGTAACACATTTTTGGGAAGAAAAACAACTTTTTTTATTTTTTTTCAAAAAAAATGCCTATCTTTGCAGTGTCAAAAAAAAATAGTTTATTTGTGCTTAAAATTCTGATAGTAGACGATGAGAAGCCGGCAAGGGATTATATTGCCGGATTAGTTGCTTCGTTCCTGCCTGATGCCGAAATCGTAAAGATTGACGAGCCGCAAAAGGCGTTAGAATATTTGCAGAACGAAAGTGTAGACATATTGTTTTTAGACGTCTGTATGCCCAATATTACCGGCTTGGAGGTGTTAGAATACGTCAGGGGCGGTGGTAATAAAACCTTTACGGTGATTGTGTCTGCCCACCGCGAATTTGACTATGCCGTCAAGGGTATGGAATTAGGCGTCGTGCAGTACATTACCAAGCCGTTGCACGCGGAAAAGGTTCACGAGGTCATCCGCCAGTATATGCTACTGACGAAAAATATATTTATCAAAGTCAAAACGCCAGGCGGTGTTTGCCGGTTAGAGATAGACAGCATACTTGCCGTTGAAATCGCAGAACGTGGGAAAATAAAAGTGTATACATCCGATGGAGTGATACCATACGCTGCTGGTACTTTGAGCGGAATTTCAGCCCTCTTACCTCCTCATTTTCAATATATCAGACGCAGTTGCATAATAAATATTAATGCAGTAGAAAGTTATAATCTCAAATGCAACGAGGTAGTCATAGTTTGTCAAAATGAGAAGATTACGCTAAAGGGCGGGAGAGAAAACATGAAAAAGTTAAAATTAGTCGTTAGTCATTAGTCGTTAGCTTGGAGTAAAAAATCTGTGTAAATCCTTTAAATCTGCGTTATCTGCGTGCTAAAAAAAATCAAAAATAGAAAATAGAAAATGAATAAAATTCCTTATGGTCTCTCGAACTTCGAGAAAATTAGAACCGAAAACTACGCGTATGTAGACAAGACGCGTTTTATAGAACAAATTGAGAACGAGAATAAAGAATACCACTTTTTTATTCGACCGCGCAAGTTCGGAAAATCGTTGTTCCTGTCGATGCTTTTCCATTACTATGACCTTTGCGCTGCCCACAATTTCGACAAACTTTTTGGCGACCTGTACATCGGGAAAAATCCCACGCCAAAACGAAATTCATATTTTGTGGTAAGATTCAGTTTTTCAGGGATAAATACCATGTCGGTAGAAAAATTTGAATCTTCGTTTGGCTCAAAAATTGAAGCAAGCGTATTAGAATTTTTAGTTCATTACAATGAGTATATAGACCCCGATGAATATAAAACGAGCAAACTGCAACTGCTTGAATCAAAGGGCGAAATAGGAGTAAATGCCATTGAAAAATATGTTTTTAAAATTGTTAATGAAAATAAAGGCAAACTTTTCGTTATCATCGACGAGTACGACCATTTTGCTAACGACCTGATAGCCCTGGGAACAAATTTGAGCCGCAAACAATACAAAGAACTTATCTGGGCTAACGGCGTGGTGCGCGATTTCTACGAAACCCTTAAAGATAACTCGCAAACTATTGTAGATAAGATATTTATAACGGGCATAACCCCGATGATGCTCGACGATGTTACAAGCGGTTTCAATATATCCAACAACCTGTCTACCGACGTCAGATACAACGATACCCTGGGTTTTACCGAAGACGAAGTGGAGCGCCTGATTGATGAGTGTGGAATAGACAGGTCGAAAATGACGATTGACCGAAAATTTATGTATAACGGGTATTTATTCCATCCCGACGCCGAAAATAAATTATACAATTCTGCAATGATACTGTATCTTTTAGACAAAATTCAGAATATAAGCGGAAAATTGGATAATATAATTGACGATAACCTAAAAACCGACTATGGAAGAATAGAACAATTGCTCAATAAGACGGAAAACGTAAAAAATCTGGAATACATTATTGAATATGGCAAAACTTACGCAAAGGTAGTAAACAGGTTTTCGATAAATAAAATTCACGAACCTAAAAACTTCCTTTCTTTGCTCTATTACATGGGATTAGTAACAATTGAAAAGGACGAAGAAACGGGCAGCGCAATGTTGGCTATACCCAACTACTCTGTAAAAACGATGTATTGGGAATATATGGAAAATATAATTGCCGAACGCAATCCGGAAATGATAGTTGACCACAACGTAATTATGACCGGATTGAGAGCCTTCACATTTAGAGGCGAATACAATCAATTTTTCGAAGATTTTCACAAAAATTTTGTCTCAAAAATTTCCAATAGAGACCTTGAAAACTTTTCGGAAAAGAACGTAAAATTTTTATTATTAAGCATTTGGTTTCAAACTGGTTATTATATTCCTATTTCGGAAATCGAAAACTCCGACGGTTACATCGATATTTATCTGCAACGCCGCGATTATCTCTACCCCAAAATTACAACCGACTGGATTTTGGAAATAAAGTACATAAAACAGTCGGAAGCCAAAAACAAGAGGCTTTTTGCATCGAAGAAAAAGGATGCAATTACCCAATTGCAACGCTACAAAAGTTCAAACCTTTTCAAAGACAGAACCGATGTGCGTTATCTGGCGGTAGTTTTTACAGGGAAAACGAAGTTTTGGATAGAGGAATTAGTCGTTAGTCATTAGTCATTAGTCATTAGTCATTAGTCATTAGTCGTTAGTCGTTAGTCGTTAGTTAAATAATCCGTGTAAATCAGTTAAATCCGTCCAATCCGTGTATCCTCCAATCAAAAATCAAAAATTGAAAATAAAAAATTGCCTCTGGCTTTTCTTCATCCTCGCTCCGTGCCTTGCCCAGCCGCCGCAAAGATGGATAGAATCCTACACCTGTCGCCACTACGGAATACGTGAGGGGTTGGTACAATCGCAGGCTTTTTTTACTTTTCAGGACGCCTTCGGATATATGTGGTTTTCTACTTTCTATGGTATAAGCCGTTTTGATGGAATGCATTTTGATAACTACAGCGACGAAGACCTGCAAATAGACGGGCGAATAGGCAATTTCAACCAACATGGCGACACGGTATGTATGGTTTCAAACAATAGCATCGTCTTTATGGCTCCCGACGGCTCTATCAGGACTTTTCCGTTCCCCGAAGATTACCGTATTATGGGATGGTTAAATCATCCGCCCGTGGAAGGAAACTATCTCTATCTGTTCAACTGTTTCAGGGCGTCGCAGCACGGACGCGACATGCAAAACCAAAATATTTTTTCGCTGCTGCGCTTCGATTTGGAAAACAAATCATACACGATATTAGCCGCAGATTTACCGCAACTGCATCCACACGTGGCAGAGCAAAAAATATATGCCTTGTCAAATAGTTTAATTATCGACCGCAAATTACATCTCTACCGTTTGGACAATGAAACGCCGGTGATAGTACATTCACTTGAAATGGAAGAGAATGATTTTCATGTTGCTTTCATACAAACAAGTAAAAACGAATTGTTTGGCAGTCTCGTAAAAGGTAATTCCTTCGAACAAGAACAGACACTGCATTTATGCCGGTATTTTATTGAAAACGACGCCATCAGGCAGGAATACATCACGCAGTTGTCCGGGAATATTACAACTGCCATTGACAATTTGGATGAAAATCGCTACATAATAGGCGGAAGGACAGAAAATTTTATTTTAGATATGACACGCCGCAGTTTAGCCCCACTACCGTTGGATACGCGCACGGTGAATTTCACGATGGTAGACCGCGACGGAGGGATATGGATTTCGGCTGACGACGGAGTTTTCAAAACAACTAAAAATTTCAGGCAATACCGGTTAGGATTAAGCCGAAGCGATGATATATGGAGCGTTGTCAAAGATATAAACAACAACGTGTGGTTTTCGTCATACTCTCACGGTTTTTGGAGAGCAGATGAAGATGGCGCGCTGCAAAGGGTATACCCCACGCTAAATAATAAAAAATTCACAAATGCTCACTTTGGATATATGAGCGCCGCCGTAGACCGACATGGGCGTATTTTCAAAACTTTAAGCCACGGCATAGTCATGCACGACCCCCGCAAAGGCGACCCCGACCATTTGGAATTGACGCCTACAGAGGTTTCGCTGGCTGTTTACTACGATGCGCTGACCGATGCTGTGTTTTTTGGCGGAAATGTGGAGCCGCATAGAACGCTGAATATCCTTCGCGCCAACGGAGAACTTTCGACTATTCCGTTCGATATGCGACACATAATTACTATCAGTCGCGACGGCAAAAAAAGATTGCGCATAGGTACTTTTCGCGGCGAAGCGTGGTTGGACGAAGAGAACGGCGTAATTGTGAACGACACCCTTACGCGTCCTTATACAAGCCTCGTGAGCATGGCGTTAGATGAACGAGGAACATTATGGAAAGGCTCTTTGGAAGGTCTTTTTGCCGAAGACATACACGGAAACGACCGACAAATAAACGATTGGATTATCCATTTCGCTGTGAACTACCACAACCGCTACATCATTTTTGGAACGACAGACAAACTGCATCTGCTTGATTTGCAAGTTTTTCATCGCGATGGCGATATTCAAATACGCAATTTTGGTCTTTACGATGGCTACGATGTTATGGAGAACGGTCAAAACGGCGCAAGCATCGACCACGAGGGCTATGTCTGGGTAACAGGCAATGACAGGGCGCTTCGTTTTCATCCCGACCAAATAATGCGAACGCCCGTATTGCTGCCGCGTCCACCGTTTTTGGCAGCTGTCTACAAAGCCGATAGAGACTTCGAATGGCATTTGGCTGCATCGTCGGCTAACATGCGTTTTGAAAACCACGAAAACAGTCTGCGTTTCGACCTCCTGCAAGCCTCGCCCTCGGCTCCCGACAAGCTGATTTTTCGCTATCGTCTCAACGGTTTCGACGACCATTGGCAAACAACCCGCGAACGCAAAATAATATTCCAAAACCTGCCCTTCGGGAAATACCGTTTCGAAGTGCAGTCATCGGTAGACGGCGGACTGCAATGGTCTGAAAGCGTTTTTTCGTCCAATATCGCTATCCGTCCGCCGTTCATGTTGAGCGTGCCCGGCCTGATACTCATAGCGCTGATTATAGCAGCAATAGCCTTTCTCATAGCATACATCACCCGCATAATCATACTCCAGCGGGAAGAAGAAAAGCGTAAAATAGACCAACTCTCGCTTCTTGCCATTCGCGCGCGGTTTATTCCGCATTTCACCGGCAACGTCCTAAATTCTATTAACTATATGATACAGAAAGACCCGCATAATGCGCAGAAATACATTTCTGATTTTTCCGATTTTTCATACATGACCCTGAAAAATTCCGATTCCATGTTTCGACCCGTGCACGAGGAAATGAAATACGCAAAACTGTATCTGGGATTAGAAAAATTGCGCTTCGGAGAAAGGTTGGAATTTGAGGTGACAGCCGAAGCGGACGTTAATATGCAGTTGCTTGTTCCGTGCATGTCGCTGCAGTCTTTTTGCGAGAATGCCCTAAAACATGGCTTAAACGCCAAGCCCAAAGGCGGCAAGATAATGGTTAGCATTTACCGGCACGGCGATTTTACAGTTATATCTGTGGAAGACAACGGCATAGGACGTCAAAAAGCGCGAACGCAAAAGTCCAATGGCGCCGGAGAAGGACTGAAGATTATTAGTCAGCAGTTAGAAATTCTCAACAAAAACAAACTGCAAAAAGCGTATCTGCAAATAGTTGACCTTCAGGATGCCGGCGGTCAACCGGCGGGAACGAGGGTTGAATTGTGGACACCGAACCTCGCGAGTCCTATAGTTTTATTTCCACCGGTCTCAGCCATGGCGCCGTAAATCTAACTGTTATTTCGCCTGTTTCTCCGGTTGCCTGTATGTATGCCAGTATCCGTCCGTTGAAAACTCGGTGCACATTGTCGCGATAATTGGTCATGTCTGTATTGTTGCTTGCTTCCAATCCCAGCAATTTTGCCGGTCCGTCTATTACACATGTTATCTCGTCGGTTGAGAGCACAACTGGAATACCGTTTTGGTCGACCACTTGAACTGTAACCTGCGCTAATCCTTTACCATTTGTAATGGAGTTGTGTTCAATTTTTGCGGTCAGCGCGTATGGTCGTTCCGAGCTGCGGATAGAGTAGCTTGATATTTTGTTGCCTGCAGCGTCCATTCCTTCAACTTCAAGTGTTCCGGCAGCAAACGGAACATCCCACCATATAATTCCGGTATTGTCGTCGTAATCTTTAGTGGCTCCAACTTCTGCTCCATTTAGCAACAACCTTGCTTTTGCAGCATTTGTATAGCACACCACCCGTATCATTTGTCCGTCCTGGAAGTTCCATTGCGCCCTTGCGTCCATCGACGGTCCTGCTTGAGCAGCAGGCGCCGGATAAGCACCAAGATATGCTACGGGTCTGTCAGCCCATAAAGCCTGACGGAAATATCCGCGCGGTTTGATGTAGCCGCCCAAGTTCATCAGTCCCGAATAAAAGCCCCGCGAGGGCCAGGCTCTGGACTCGCCAAGATAATCTATGCCCGTCCACAAAAATTGTCCGAAAATGAACTCTCTGTCGCGGGTGGCTTTCCATGCCGACATCGAATGTCCGTTTTCGCTGCCGAAGATAACACGATTAGGATATGTTGCATGGTCTATATCGTAACGGTCTTCCGTATAGTTATATCCGGCAATATCGAGCGCCGCGGGATATTCGGTAGCGTTTGACATCACTACGCCTGCCAATCCTGCTGTTACCGGACGCGACGGGTCATATTTTCTAACCACTGCCGCCAACCTTTTTGCTACTCCTCCCAAACGTTCGGCATTAGGCTGGTCGGGCTTGTAGCCGCCAAACATTGGTTGATTGATTGCCGAGCCGTCGAGCACCGGATGCGAGTACGGGTCGTTGGGGTAGTCCACTTCGTTGCCTATGCTCCATGCAAAAATTGACGGGTGGTTTCTGCCGCGACGCACTATATCTGCAAGGTCGCGCTCGCCCCACTCTTCGAAGAAATCGTAACTGCCTTCAAACCCGGGTATTCCAACGTTCCAGCCGTCTAACCATTTGCGCTTGGGAAATTCCCATTCGTCGAAGGCTTCATCCATAACCAGGAAGCCTAATTCATCGCAAAGCTCGTACAAGTCGGGCGCTTGCGGATTATGAGACATACGTATTGCGTTTACGCCTATATCTTTGAGCGTCATCAGGCGTCGTTCCCATACTTCGCGTGGCACGGCAGCTCCGAGCACTCCCGCATCGTGGTGCAGACATACGCCCTTCATCTTCATCCACTCGCCGTTGAGCGCAAAACCTCTGTTAGGGTCGAACGTCATTGTACGAATACCCACAGTTGTCACTGTTTCGTCTATTGCTCGTCCGTTCTGTTCTATCGTTGTTTTCAAACGATAGAGGTTAGGATTATTGACGCTCCACAGGAGAGGTCGGCTGACGGTCAAATCTACAGTAGCGTTGGCGTTGGCGTTAGCCGGAACGTTTTGTCGGCGCGATGTTTTTACTACTTCTCTGCCTCCGGCGTCCAACAATTGATGTACAACGGTAAGGTTTGCGGCTGCGTTCGTACTGTTTTCAATTTCTGTTTCAACCGTCAGGACAGCGCCCCTTCTGTCTACTGATTTTGTTTTGTAGAACACGCCCCATTGCGCTATATGTACTGCCCCGGCGGTTATTATCCACACGTTCCGGTAAATTCCCGAGCCGGTGTACCATCGCGAATCGGCATATTGGCTATGGTCTACGCGAAGGGCGATAACTGCCGGTTTGCCGTGTTCTACGTGTGGCGTGATGTCATACATGAACGCCACATAGCCGTTAGGACGTTTGCCCACAGAGCGCCCGTTCACAAAAACTTCGCTGCGATTGTAGACGCCCTCAAAATAAATGTATACCTTGTCGCCTGCGCTTCCTTGCGGAATATTCAGGGTCTTACGATACCAGCCTATACCGCCGGGAAGATAGCCGGTGCAACTTGCAAGATGGGGACTTAATGTGCCTTCAACGCTCCAATCGTGGGGCAAATCAAGCGTACGCCATCTGCTTGCATCAAAATCTACTGCCTGCGCATTTTCAACATCCCCCAAGTGAAATTGCCACCCTTTATTTATTTTTTCAGGCTTGCCGAAAGAAACCTGAGCAGATGCAGAAGCGAAGGAACAGAACATTGTTGCTACGAAAAAAACTCTTAATAACTTATTCATGACCGAATTATATAACCATTTACTTAACTTGAACTGACAAAATAAAAACGCAAAAATAAAAAAAAATGTAAGTAAAAAAAAATATTTCTGTATATTTTTAGTTATATATAAAAAATTTTGTTGTATCTTTGCCGCGAAATTTTATTCTGTTAGATGAAGAAGTTTTTTTTATATTTATTGTTGATAATCATCGGTTTTACTTCTTGCAGTCAGTTTGAAAAGCTGCGCAGGAGCACCGATTACCAACTGAAATATCGCAGAGCGTTCGAATACTATCATGCAGGCGATTTTGTCAGGGCTGGTTTGCTTTTTGACGATATTGTTCATATATTTCGCGCCACAAACAGGGCTGATACAGTAGCTTTTTATCAGGCTATGAGTTATTTCAGGCAAAGAAATTATGACCTTGCCGGTTTGTATTTTGGCAGGCTTTTCAGAGAAAACAGACATTCGCCCTTTGCTGAGGAGAGCGAGTTTCTCGTCGGGTATTGCTTCTATATGCAAAGCCCTCGCGCAGAATTGGACCAGGCGTTTACGTATTCGGCTATAGATGCTTTTCAGATATTCATAGTGAGGCATCCCGAGTCAGATTTCAACGACGACGCCAGAAAGTATATTTCTGAGATGAGGGACAAGCTAGTAGACAAATCGTATCTGACGGCAAGGTTGTATCACGACCTTGGACAGTTCAGGGCGTCTATCATAGCGTTGAACAATAGCCTTGACGACTATCCCGAAACAAGACATCGGGAAGAACTGATGTATCTGCTTTTGAGGTCGAGTTTTCTGTTAGCCGAAAATAGCGTGCCGGCAAGAAGATTAGAACGTTTTCAGTCTACGGTAGATGAATATTACTCTTTCATAGGCGAGTTCCCTGAAAGCCGCTATTCCAGGGATGCACAGAGGATGTATGACAGAGCTGACCGTTTTCTGCAAGCAAGAGCAAGAGGCGAAGACG
>Ga0099364_10011245_pt1 | contig 12240 bp, 8 predicted proteins | sample TergutTh196P3_FD_73070 | JGI IMG/M metagenome (GOLD analysis project Ga0099364, IMG submission 73070) | Microcerotermes parvus P3 segment gut microbial communities from Pointe-Noire, Republic of the Congo - Th196 P3 | ecosystem: Host-associated > Arthropoda: Insects > Digestive system > Gut ...
TATCCCCGTTCTTTGATGAACGAAAAAGCGAATTGCGAATTGAGAATTGAGGAGAAGCTCATGCCGAAAAAGCCTAGAAAACGTGAAACCGCGGCCGAAGCCCCGCAAAACGCCCATATCCTGGGCGCGGGGGAGGTTGTGCCGCAGCCGGTAACCGAAACCATCGAACAGAATTTTATGCCCTACGCCATGAGCGTGATTCTCTCCCGGGCCATTCCGGAAATCGACGGCTTCAAGCCCTCCCACCGGAAGATTCTCTATACGATGTATAAGATGGGGCTGCTTACGGGCGCGCGCTCGAAATCGGCCAACATCGTTGGGCGCACAATGCAGCTCAATCCCCATGGAGATGCCGCCATCTATGAGACCATGGTGCGGCTGTCCCGGGGCTACGAGACCCTGCTGCACCCCTACGTGGATTCCAAGGGGAACTTCGGCAAGGCCTATTCCCGGGATATGCAGTGGGCCGCCTCCCGTTATACGGAAGCAAAGCTCGAAAGCATCAGCGGCGAGCTCTTTCGGGATATCGATAAGAATACCGTGGATTTTACCGACAACTACGACGCCACCATGAAGGAGCCCACGCTGCTTCCGGTGAGCTTCCCCTCGGTGCTGGTGAACCTGAATTCGGGCATCGCCGTGGGCATGGCCAGCTCCATCTGCTCGTTTAACTTAAATGAGATCTGCGAAACGACGATCGCGCTGGCCAAAAGACCCGGGCATCCCATCGCGGATACGCTCATCGCCCCGGATTTTATCGGCGGCGGGCAGATTCTCTATGACCGCGCGCTGATTGAGCAGATCTATGAGACCGGCAGGGGCAGCCTGCGCGTACGCGCGAAATACACTTACGACAAAGCGAACAATTGCATCGATGTCCACGAAATTCCGCCTACGACGACGGCGGAGGCCATCATCGACAAAATTGTCGACCGGGTGAAGGCGGGCGCGGTCCGGGAGATCAGCGACGTGCGGGACGAGACTGACCGCGGCGGCCTGAAGATCACCATCGACCTCAAGCGCGGCACGGATCCCGAAAAGCTCATGCAGCGGCTCTTCCGGCTTACCACCCTGGAGGACAGCTTTTCCTGCAACTTCAACATTCTTGTGCGGGGCAGCCCCAGGGTCATGGGGGTGCGGGAAATTCTGCAGGAATGGATCCAGTTCCGCTGTGGCTGCATCAAGCGCCGGGTGGGCTATGACTTGGCCAGGGCGAGGGAAAAGCTGCACCTGCTCCAGGGCCTGGCGAAGATTCTGCTGGATATCGACAAATGCATCCGCGTGATCCGGGAAACGGAGGAGGAGGGCGAGGTCGTCCCCAACCTCATGATCGCCTTTGGCATCGACCGGCTGCAGGCGGAGTATGTAGCTGAAATCAAGCTCAGGCATTTAAACCGGGAATATATCCTCAGGCGCACGGCGGACGTTGAGCGGCTGAAGGAGGATATCGCGGACATGGAGGACCTCCTGGGCTCCGAAAAACGTGTGCGGGACCTGATGACCGCGGAGCTCAGGGACGTGGCCAGACGCTTTGGCCGCGAGCGCCGCAGCGAGATTATCTACGCCGCCGAGCTCCCCGAGGCGGTGGACGAGCCCGCCGTGCCGGATTATCCCGTAACGCTGTTCTTCACCCGCCAGGGCTATTTCAAGAAGATCACCCCGGCCTCCCTGCGCATGAACGACCAGCAAAAGTGCAAGGAGGACGACCTTGTCGTTCAGGCCGTGGAGGCCGGCAACGCCAGCGAGCTGCTCTTTTTCAGCAGCAAGTGCCAGGTGTATAAGGCCTGCGCCGCTGATTTTGAGGACACCAAGGCCAGCGCCCTGGGCGAGTATATCCCCGCCAGGCTGGAAATGGACGAGGGCGAAGCCGCGCTCTATATGGCCGTGACCCGCGACTACGGCGGTTACATGCTCTTCGCCTTCGAAAATGGCAAGCTCGCCAAGGTCGATCTCAGCGTCTACGCCACCAAGACCAACCGCAAGAAGCTCATCAAGGCCTATTCGGACAAATCCCCTCTGGCGGCGCTGACGCAGCTGAGCGGGGACGGCGACTGCGTGCTGGTTTCCAGCGCCGGTCGGCGCCTGCTCTTTCACACCGGGGCCATCGCGCCAAAGACCACAAAGGATACCCAGGGCGTGGCGGTGATGACCCTGCGCCGCGGCGCCGTCATAACAGAGCTGCGCGCTTTTGTGGAGGGCGGCGGTGAATTCCGGAATCCCGCGCGCTACCGGACGAGGAACCTTCCGGCGGCGGGCGTGCTGCTGGCGGAGGAGGACAGGGGAGAGCAAATGAGGCTGGAGGCGTGAGCGTATGGACACAATAAAAAACGTGATAGACAATGCTGCCAAAGGACAGGATTTTTATCTGCTTCTGGGCGATTTTCTGGATGAATTCTATCGGGCGGACGAACCAATCCAACGGGCTATGATATCCGCCAAGCCTGCCGTCAGCCTGCCGGGCATGCTTCCATATGCCGCGGCGGCGGTTCATAAGCTTGCAAACGATTTTAATCTTGCGGTGCCGAGCTGGGTGTTTGAAAAGCACTGTTACAGCGAAAAGCCTTTTTTCGGATGCAACGCAAAAGGCAATCTGCGGTTATTATTTATGTATCAATCGCCGACAGAGTTCAAGCACCGCAATTTGTTTGTGGACGCGAATGTGCTGACCAGAGTGTAAGAGGGGAGAAGACATATTTACGCGGGGATGGCCATCAGCCATCCCCGCGTTCGCGTATAAGTCAGAATAAATTCATATCTCCGCCGTCTGCCGGAGCAGCCTTACCGTTTCCCCGCTGTCTGCCATCATTCGTTCCACGGCGTCGGCGATGTGGCCCGCCTTGTCCCAGAGCCTTTCGGCCTTCGCGCGCCAGGCCTCGAAGCCGGCGGGGCCCGCGGGGTATTGCTTATAGTGTGCCTTGAGCAGCGTGCCGTAATACAGCCCCCGGATCATATTGCGCAGGGAGCCCAGCGAGATGTTCCCCGTCACCACGCCGACGATCAGCCGCCCCACCAGCCGCAGGGCCTCCGGCAGGGCCATGTCATAGTTATAGTACCGGTTCGTGTGGGTCAGCGCTTCGCTGGAAAACACGATGTCGTGGGCGTACATGTAATCCTCCTCCGCCGGGCCGCCCTCGCCGGCGTTGGCCAGCACGGCGCTCATGAAGGCGAAATCCGCCCCCTGGCCGCGGGCATAGCTGAGGTTGTATTCCCACAGCGCGGCCTCGGTGGGGTATGCGCCGCCGGCCATGGCTTTAGACGCGGCGGCGGCGGCGCACTCGCAGCCCACCCAGGCGGAGGCGATTCCCTCGCCGCTGAAGGGCTTGGTCATGCAGGCCGCGTCGCCGATACACAGGAAGCCGTCCGTCACCAGGGAGTAGGGCGGCCGGCGGTAAGGCGTGACGCCCTGTTCATGCTTGTATTCCCCCTCGCACTCCGGCAGCGGTACGGATTCCCGGAATTTCGCGCTGCAGCGTTCGGCGTATTCGTAGGAGAGATTTGCCCCCGTGCCGAACAGGCAGCTGCCCTTCTGGCCCGTCTGGCCGATCCAGCTCTTATAGTGGGAGTAATGCACCGGCGATGTTACGGCGTCTTTTTCCGGATGCTTCAGCTTCATATAATGCAGCACCACGTAGAACATGTCTCGGGGCGTAATCTCAAAGGGCTCCACCGTGCCGCTCTTCACCTTGCGCCGCGCGGCGGAGGGGATACCGGAGCAGTCCGCCACCAGCCGCGCGTTCACGGCGAGCTCGCCCCGGGTGTTTTGCAGCCTCGCCCCATGAATCCGGCCCTCCTGGTCATAGACAAAGTCCAGAAACTCTGTTTTGTAAAAGAATTCCACGCCTGTTTCCTGAGCCCACTGCCGCATCCGCGCCAAAAAGGGCTTAAACTTGAGCAGCAGCACAGGATAATGGCTTTGTTTCTCGTGGCGGTTGAAGGCCGAGCGGTAGAGCCCCAGGTCGAAGCGGTCGGCGTAGTCCGGGTCGCCGGGCTGGGGCGGTTTCAGGCCATAGGGCTCGAAGCGCGCCTCATCGGAGTGAAAAACGTCCAGCCGCTCCCCCAGCTTTTCACGCGGGAGTTTATCGATCACTGCCACGCGAAAGCCCTTTTCGCCCATCATGCGGGCAAACATGATGCCCACCGGCCCGCTGCCCACCACCAATACGTCGTAGTTCTTCTTCATCGTAAAATCCTCCCTCAGTTGACTTCGGGCATTATATTGCTTTACTATTCTACCATGAAATGGAATTCATTGCAAGGAGAAGATTTTTATTATTTTTTATTGAAAGATTTTTTTCTTGACTTTTTCTTGAGTTTTTCTTGACTTTTTCTTGAAAGATTTTTTATTGACTTTTCATTGCGTCTTGTGATACAATTTTAGCTATCATGGGAGGTGTTCGCCTTGCCTAACGAAATTGCGGTTACCAACCGGCTCCTTTGCGCCGGGGATTTCCTGGAGCAAATCAAACGCGTCGCGGAAGCGAAGCCCACGGCGATTCTCCTGCGGGAAAAAGACCTGTCCGAGGCGGCGTATCTCGCCCTCGCGCGGGAGGTGAAGGCCGTCTGCGACGGCCAGGGCGTGCCGTTGGTCGCGCATCGCTTTTGCCGCGCGGCGCGGGAGCTGGGGCTGCTGCTGCACCAGCCCTATCAATCCGTGCATTCTGTGGACGAAGCGCTGCGGGCGGAAAAGCTGGGCGCGCGCTACCTGACCTTTGGCCATGTTTTCCCCACGGCCTGCAAGCCCGGCCTGCCGCCGCGGGGCCTGGATATGCTTCGCGCGGTTTGTGAGGCCGTGAGCACGCAGGTGTACGCCATTGGGGGGATCACGGCGGAGAACGCGGGGCTATGCGTGGAGAACGGCGCCGCCGGGATATGCAGGATGTCGTACTGGATGGGGATATAGGGAACGAAAGGTTGTGTTGGAATGGAAGAGCGGGAGAATGCTTTGTTGACCGTGGAATACCAGATGGACTACGGGCTGTTCCGCGACGCATGCAGGGCGAGCCGGCAAATATCGCGCTCTGTTGTTAATGCGTTTATTCTTTTTATTATGTATTTTACGCTGTACGTGCTTTTTGATCACTACACAGATGCGTTGCGTGAAATACCATTTTATCTGTTTCGTTCGCTTTTCTACGCATTTTTTATGGGCGTTATGATGCATCCCCTCAATGCGCACGCGAACCGGCAACAGCGGTGGCCGGTAATGCAAAAAATGGAAGCGAGCGTGTCCATACAGTTTTTTCAAGAAAACATCGCATATGAGAGAAAAACAAAAACGGGACATCATCTGCAAGCATCAATGCCTTACAGTGCTTATAAATCCGCGAAAGAATATGACTCTCTTTTTCTGCTTTGCGGATACGATGCGTATGAGAACAAAAGAGTGGATATGATTATTGACAACCGAAGCATGCGCATGGAAGAAAAAGAAGCGCTCCGGGAAATACTGCGCAAACAATACGGCAAGAAATATAAGCAAAAGCTCAAACACAGAAAGGACCCCACACAATGATCCAAGCCATCAACGTCGGCCTGCAATTCGGCGGGCGCACGCTCTTTGACCACGCTGATATTACCTTCACCCGTGGCAACTGTTATGGCCTCATCGGCGCCAACGGCGCGGGAAAGTCCACTTTTCTAAAGATTCTCTCCGGCGAAATTGAACAGACCAAGGGCGAGGTCTTCATCACCCCCGGGGAGCGGCTTTCCGTGCTCCAGCAGGATCACTTTGCTTTTGACGACTGCGGCGTGATCCGCACTGTGCTGCTGGGCAATAAAACGCTTGTCAATATCATGGACCAGAAAGAAGAGCTCTACGCCAAGGAGGAGTTCACCGAGGCCGACGGCATGCGCATCAGCGAGCTGGAGGAGACCTTCGCCGAAATGGACGGCTGGTCCGCCGAAAGCGACGCGGAGATCCTCCTCAACGGCCTGGGCGTGACCAACGAATACCACGAACGGCTGATGAAGGACCTGCCCGGCACGCTGAAGGTGAAGGTGCTGCTGGCCCAGGCGCTTTTCGGCAACCCGGATATCCTGCTCATGGACGAGCCCACGAACCACCTGGACGTGGAGGCTATCCACTGGCTGGAGGAGTTTTTGCTGGAGCTGGAGAGCACCGTGATCGTCGTCAGCCACGACCGGCATTTTCTCAACCAGGTGTGCACCCACACCGTGGATATCGACTTCGGCAAGATGACAATGTATATGGGCAACTATGATTTCTGGTATAGCTACACCCAGATCGCCCAGCGGCAGCTGCGGGAGCAGAACAAGAAGGCCGAGCAGAAAATCAAGGAGCTCCAGGAATTTATTCGCCGCTTCAGCGCCAACGCGTCGAAGTCGAAGCAGGCGACCAGCCGAAAGAAGCTGCTGGACAATCTGGTTGTCGAGGATATGCCGGTTTCGACAAGGCGCTTTCCCTATATCGCCTTCACCCCGGACCGCGCCGTGGGCAACGAGCTGCTCACCGTGGCTGATTTATGCGTAAAAAACGGGGACCGCGTGGTGTTGGACAAGCTGAGCTTTACGATTCTTCCCCGGGAAAAAGTCGCCTTCGTGGGCACGGACGCCGTGGCCAAAACCGCGCTGTTCCGTGTGCTTATGGGCGAGCTGGAGCCGGACAGCGGCACGGTTAAGTGGGGCGTAACGACCTCCCAGGCTTACTTTCCCAGCGACAACGCCGCGTTTTTCGACGGTGTGGAGGATTCGCTGATCGACTGGGTGCGCCGCTATTCGAATCTGATCTTTGAGACCGACGTGCGGGGCTGGCTGGGGCGGCTGCTCTTTGGCGGGGACGAGGCCATGAAAAAGGCGAAGGTGCTTTCCGGCGGCGAGCGGGTACGCATGATGCTCATCAAGATGATGCTTTCCGGCGCCAACGCCCTGCTTCTCGACGAGCCCACGAACCATCTGGATCTGGAGTCCATCCAGTCCTTGAACGAAGGCCTGCAGCGCTATCCGGAAGGCGTGCTTTTCAGCTCCCATGACCACCAGTTCGTGCAGACCATCGCCGAGCGCATTATCGACGTAACGCCGGGCTGCTGGTATGACAAGAAGATTTCGTACGACGAATATCTGGAGGAGATGCGGGAGCGGGAGAAAGCATAACGCCTGCCTTGCTTTCCGTTGCTTCAGCTATACTGCACCCCGATCTCGTTCATCTTCGCCACATGCTCCTCAAAGCTCCTGGAGTAGTGGTTTGTGTTGTCATTCCCAAAGAAGAAATAGAGGTAGTCGGACTGAGAGGGGTTCCTCGCGGCCTCAATGGCGCGGCGGCCGGGGCTGCAGACAGGCCCGGCGGGCAGGGCGGGGCACTTGTAGGTATTATATAACTCCGCGAAGGGCGTTTTGTTCGCCACCCAGGGGCTGGGCGTGATGCTTTGATTGACATAGCTGCGCGTGGAATCCGCCTCAAGCTTCATGCCCCGGGAAAGGCGGTTGTGGAACACCGACGACACCATGGCCATGTGCTCCGTGCTGCGGGCCTCGCGTTCGATGATGGAGGCCAGGATCAAGACATCCATGGAGGGCATGCCGGATTTCGCGGCATAGTTGTTGAGCATTCTGCGCAAAACCTCGCTGGGCTCGGAATTCACATAGAACTCATAGGTGTCCGGATAGAGAAAGCCCTCCAGATGGTAGCAGCGGCGGGAATCCGCCGGCACGGAAAAGCTTTGCACCTGATAGGCCTGCGCGGCGTCATAGAAGGCCCTGGCGCCGCACACGCCCTGCTGCTCCAGCCGGTTGGCGATCTGATAAAAGCTGAAGCCCTCGGGGATGCTTACGCGAACGACAGCGGGTCCCGGGGCTGTTGCTTTCGGGGCTGTTGTTGTTGTTTTTATGGTTGCTTTTATTGTTGTTTTTGTCGGCTCAGTCAGAAGCGCTGTTTCAGTCGGAAGCGCTGTTTCAATTGAAGGAGTTGTTTCAATTGAAAGCGTTGTTTCAGTCAGAAGAGTTGTTTCAGAGCTTGTCTCTGTCGAGCTTGTTGTCGCTATGGCTTCCACTGTTGTTTTTTCGGCTGTCAGCGCCGCGCAGCCGCCCATGCCCCAGAGCACAAGAACGAGGCAGGCGGATAGAATTCTTTTATATGTCATAGAGCATGTCCTTTCGAAGCGTTTATTCATAAAAAAATTATACCATAAAAAAGCCGCAGCCGCAACCCCCATTTCTGGGGATTACGGCTGCGCGCCCTGCGTGGCCGTATTCTGTCGGTTCATCTGGTCTGCCCGCTTTGCAGGAGCGCCAGTTGAAGCGCCTTGCGGATCTTGCGGCCGGTCGGGTTCTTGTCGTCCTGAATTTCCCGCAGGAGCCGCCGTTCCAGTGCGATGCGCTCGTCGTCATAACGGCTGGTGTAATAACTGATCATAACCTGTATCCTTTCTTCATAAATTGCAGCACGGTGGCTACGATGCTATTATACGTCATGAATAGAAAAATGTCAAGGCACATTGCACAAAAATGAACTTTACTTTTTGTGCAATGTGCCTGTCCTTTGCGATGAGCGACTGGATAAAATTAACAGCATATTATCTACATGCTGGAATATATTTGTTGGTTAGAAACAGTAATTCGCGATATTCTTTGGGTAATACGCCGAATTTTATTGATTCGCCACAACGTTATCGTTTCCCAGCAATTGACGCAGCGCGCGCTCCAAAGCGGGGTTCCAGTCCACACCCCGCTGCCTGCCGGGGGCGTAGGCCTTCGTGTCCTCAAAAAAATACAGCAGCGGCAATTGGCCTTCGAAAATAGCCAGGAAGCGCTCAGCCTTTTGCACGCGCGGGTCTTCCGCGGATGGAAAGCGCAGAAAGACGCCGCGCCTGCCCTTTTTTTGCGGGCCCTGCGCGTTTGCACGCGGGCCTATCTCATCGAGCGGAGCGTCCAGGTCCTCCAGCACATTGCAGATGAGCTTCGCCTCTTTGTTCTCTTGAAGGCTGAGGCGGCCGGTGCACAGCACGGTGCGGCCCTCCGTGGCGAGGTTGGCGAAGCGCTCCAGGCTGTTTGGGAAGACCAGGGCCTCGATCTGCCCGTGGAGATCCTCCAGGGTGAGAAAGGCCATCGTGGCGTTGTTTTTTACCAGCTTTTTCTTTACGCCGGTGATCACGCACAGCAGCCGGACCTCCTCGTTGTCCCGGTGGAGGCCCTGGCCGGTTTCGTTGGCGGAATCCAGAAGGTCGGTGGTTTTGGCGCACTGCAGCCGCCGCGCGGTGTCGGCCAGCTTGGCCAGGGGATGCCCCGAGAGGTAGAAGCCCATGGTGTCTTTTTCGTAGCTCAGCTTGTCCGCGTGGGAAAACTCCTCCTGGGGCGGAACCCGGGGCTCGGCGGCCTCCTTCTCCACGGAGGACAGCAAATCCAAAAAGCCCATCTGGCCCTCCACGTTGCGCCTGCTGAGGTCGTCCAGCTCCGCCAAAAAGAGCGGCAGGGCCATCAGCAGGGCGCGGCGATTGGTTTCGCCCGGGCGGGTGTCTTCCAAATCGTCCAGCGCGCCGCATTTGATCAGCGACTCAATGGCCCGGCGATTGAATTCCCGGCCCTGCATGCGCTTGAGGAAGCTGTAGAAGGACCGGAACGCGCCGTTTTCCCGCCGCTCCTTGAGAATGCCCTGAATAAAGCCGTGGCCCAGGTTCTTGATGGCCAGCATGCCGAAGCGGATGCTTCCCGCCGCCGGCCCGCTGTCCCGCTCCTGCTGTTCTACCGTGAAGTGCTCATCGCCTTTGTTGACGCTGGGGGGCAGGAGCTTGATGCCCAGCCGGGCGCATTCGCCGGCGTATTCGGCCACCTTGCCGGCGTTTTCGATCACGCTGCTCAGCAGCGCCGCCAGGAACTCACAGGGATAATGGCACTTCAGATAGGCCGTTTGATAGGCGACGAAGGCGTAGGCCGCCGCGTGGGATTTATTGAAGGCGTAGCTGGCGAAGGATGACATGTCGTCGAAGATTTTGTTGGCGATCTGCGGGGGAATGTCGTTTTTACCGCAGCCCTCAATGAAAACCTCCCGTTCAAGCTCCATTTCTTTATGCTTTTTCTTGCTCATGGCCCGGCGCACAATGTCCGCGCGGCCAAGGCTGTAGCCCGCCAGCTCCCGAAAGACCTGCATCACCTGCTCCTGATAGATCATCACGCCGTAGGTCACGCGCAGAATCGGCTCCAGCATAGGCGTGAGATATGTTATGCTTCCGGGGTTTCTCCGGTTTTCGATACAGGCGGGGATGAAATCCATGGGCCCCGGCCTGCACAGGGAGGTCACCGTGGAGAGATCTTCAATGCTTTCCGGCTTCAGATCGGAGAGCACATTGCGCACCCAGCCGGCCTCGAACTGAAAGATGCCCATGGTGTCGCCCCGGGAGAACATGGCGAAAACCGCCGGATCCTCCGTGGATATTTCCTCCATGGAAAAATCCGGCACGCGCCGCTTTGCCATGCGCGCGGCGTCGGAGATGACAGTCAATGTGCGCAGGCCCAGAAAATCCATCTTTAGAAGGCCGAGCTCCTCTAAAGTCGTCATGGGGAACTGCGTCACGATAGCTTCGTCGTTCTTTGCCAGCGGCACATAGCTGTAAACCGGGTCGCGGGTGATGACCACCCCTGCCGCGTGGGTGGAGGCGTGGCGGGGCATTCCCTCCACTTTGCGCGCCGTGTCAATCAGCCGCTGCACCGCGGGGTCGCTTTCGTAGACCGCCTTGAATTCATGCGACTCCTTCAGGGCCTTTTCGATGGTCATCTTCAGCTCGTAGGGCACGAGCTTGGCTACCTGGTCCACTGTGCCGTAGGGGAGCCCTAAGGCGCGGCCCACGTCCCGCAGGGCCGCCCGGGCCGCCATGGTGCCGAAGGTGACGATCTGCGCCACGTGGTCGGAGCCGTATTTCTCAATCACGTAGTCGATGACCTCGCCCCTGCGCACATAGCAGAAGTCGATATCGAAGTCGGGCATGCTCACCCGTTCGGGGTTCAAAAAGCGCTCGAAGAGCAGCTGATATTTCATGGGATCCACGCCGGTGATGCCGATGCAGTAGGCCGCGAGGCTCCCCGCGCCGGAGCCCCGGCCGGGTCCCACGGGGATCGCCTTCGATTTGGCGTAGGCGATGAAGTCATGCACGATTAAAAAATAGTCCACGTAGCCCATGCGGTTGATGACGTCCAGCTCGAAGGCCAGGCGCTCACGGTGCGATTCGGGCGGATGGGGGCCGTAACGCGCGGCAAGGCCCTCCTCGCATATGTTGCGGAACCAGTCGAAGTGATCCCAGCCGCCGGGCACGGAAAAATGCGGCAGCTTCGTGACGCCGAACGCAATCTCCACGCTGCAGCGTTCAGCGATTTTGGCGGTGTTCTCAATCGCGTCCGGGCAATCCGGAAAGAGGGCACGCATTTCCTTCTCGCTCTTGAGGTAGAATTCCTGGGTTTCGAACTCCATGCCGGTGTCCTCGCCCACCACGTGGTTTGTCTGCACGCAGATCAAGACCTGCTGCACCTGGGCATCCTCTTTGTTGACATAGTGCACGTCGTTCGTGGCGGCCAGACCGATGCCCGTTTCCCGCGCCAGGCGAATGAGCTGGGGCAGCAGGCGTTCCTGCTCGGCCAGACCATGGTTCTGTATTTCAATAAAGAAATTATCCTTGCCGAACACGCCCTCATACCAGAGGGCCAGGCGTCTGGCCTCGTCGTAGCTGCCCTCCAGCAGGGCCTGGGGCAGCTCGCCCGCCAGGCAGGCCGAAAGGCAGATGAGGCCCTCATGATAGCGCTCCAGCAGCTCATGGTCCACACGGGGCTTGGTGTAAAAGCCGTTGACCCAGGCCTCGCTTACGATGGCGCAGAGGTTGCGGTAGCCAGTTTCGTTTTCGCACAGCAGAATCAAATGATAGCGCCGCGCGTCGTAATTCTTGTCTTTGTCGAAGCGGCTGCGCGCCGCCACATAGACCTCGCAGCCCAATACAGGCTTGATATCCCGCTTTCGCGCCGCCTTGTAGAAGTCGATGACGCCGTACATATTCCCGTGGTCGGTGATGGCCAGGGAGCGCATTCCCAGTTCTTTGGCGCGGTCAAGCACCCCGTTGATACGGCACGCGCCGTCCAGCAGGGAGTATTCGCTGTGCAGATGCAAATGGGTAAATGGCATGGCTTTCTCCAGTGGTACCGATCAGCTTTTTTTCAAGTTTTTTTATAAGCGTTTTTTACCCGAGCTTCTTTTACCCGAACCTCCGCACGCGCAGCGGGAAGCCCATGGAGTCCGCGATCTGACGG
>Ga0099364_10011246_pt1 | contig 12239 bp, 8 predicted proteins | sample TergutTh196P3_FD_73070 | JGI IMG/M metagenome (GOLD analysis project Ga0099364, IMG submission 73070) | Microcerotermes parvus P3 segment gut microbial communities from Pointe-Noire, Republic of the Congo - Th196 P3 | ecosystem: Host-associated > Arthropoda: Insects > Digestive system > Gut ...
CATCAAAGTTCCTGCCAATAAAACGATCCATCTGCTTTTCGGTAATGGGAACCTGTCTTTCCTCAATAATTTTCTTTCTTTCTTCCGCAAGCTTTTTTGAAACCCTGCCTTTCATATTGTAGGCAGGTGTATTGTCTTCGCGCGAATAGGCAAAACAGCCAAGCCAGTCGAGCTTTGCCCTTTCCTGAAAGTCCAAAAGAAGACGAAAATCCTCCTCGCTTTCGCCTGGGAAGCCCGTCAGGAATGTCGAGCGCAATTCGGCATCCTCAAACCTGTTTCTTATATGGGCAATTAATTCAAGATATTTTTCTGCGCTTCCCCTGCGGTTCATTGCCATTAGAATTTTTTCAGAAGCGTGCTGAAAGGGCAGATCAAAATAGGGAAGTATTCTATTGTCCTTTTCCATTATATCAAGAATTTCCATAGGAAAATTGTCAGGGTGCAGATAGAGGAGTCTTATGCGAAATTCACCTTCAAGGCGCGACAGTGATCTCAAAAGCAGGGGCAACTCTCCCTCCGGTAACTCTACCTTTTGCAAATCTGGCTTCTGCGCGTCCGTATCTTTTGAATCCCTGCCGAAAGATCCTGTGTCCTGACCAATAAGGCAGAGCTCCTTAATACCCCTGTCCAGAAGCGTTCTGCATTCAAGAACAATGTCATCAATGGAGCGGCTCTTAAGAGGACCCCTTATCAGCGGAATGGCGCAATAAGAACAATTATTGTCACAGCCTTCACTGATTTTTACATAAGCGGTACCGGGTAGCGATAAAAGGGGCCGAGAGCCGGACTTGCTGCCGGGCTGAGGTAGAGGCGGCCGAGAGCCGGACTTACTACCGGGTAGCGACAGGAGGGGCCGAGAGCCGGACTTGCGACCGGGCTGGGACAAAGGCGGGTTATTGCCGGTGTTTCCGGCTCCTGCTCCGGTAGCCGGAAGGGGCCGTGCACTGAGAGCCCTGCCTGCCGCTCCGAGAGCCGAGGAATGCTGCACACTGGCAGAGATGTCGCTCTTGCGACTACCGGCACCCCTGCCAAAAAGAGCTTCCGCCGCCGCTACAATGCCGTCAAGATCATCAATCCCGAAAAAACCATCTGCTTCCGGCAGATCATCCTTTAACTCTTTGGAATAACGCTGGGAAAGACAGCCTGCAAGAAGAATCTTTTTTGTTGGATGCTGCCTTCTATGAAAGAGAACGGCGTTTATGGATTCCTGTTTTGCACTTTCAATAAAACCGCAAGAATTAACAATTATTAAATCGCATTGCTCAATATTTTCTGTGTCTTCTACAGCTTCCCATCCGGCTTCATTCAGGGAAGCCATCATATTTTCTGCATCTACCTGATTTTTAACACAGCCAAATAAATCTATAAAATATTTCATTCCAGTCTGATCAAGACAAGACTGAAGCTATTATCCTCATCCCGAACCCAGCGAAGGTCAGCCGCAACTACTTCTCCTGCCCCGCCTGCTTCAAAGGAAAATACCCTTCCGCCGATTATGGCCTGCAGCCTAACCGCCTGTGCGTTAGATATTCCCAAACGAACTCCATTCTGGGCAGTTATGCTCAATTCCTGCGATCTCTGGTAATACGCCTCGTTCCTTCCGGCTCTTGCAGGTTCAAAAAGAATTTCGTAGCGGAAAAGGCAGTAGTTCTGAAAATGTGCCTGAAGGGTAAAGGGCATTGCATTGGGAGAATTAAAAATTACAGTCGCACCATTCCTTGGAATACTTATCTCCATCGGATCTTCTGGTTCAACCGGAACTATTTGAGGTATGATTTCCTGTTCAAAACGAAGAAGGGCGCCAAAGGCATTATCGTGTCTAACAAAATCAATCGCAAAAATTCTAAGTCTGACAAAACCGTAATCACTTATATCGACAATTACCTCCTGCCCAAGGTCGAGCATGAGGGAACCTCTGGGGGTGGAAATGCTCACCGCATCCCCTATCCCCATAAATACCAGTCTATACTGATCACTTTCTCCGCTTACCAAAATTGAATCGCCGGTGTAAAAACGTCTTTCAAGGACTTCCCCTCTTAGCATGTATTCAGCCGGCTGTCTTTCTACAGTGGGGGGACTAATATCCGCTCCCGGAATATTACTGACAATTAAATAGACAGCCGCACCAAGAACCAAGAGTGCGCCAAGTATAATAGCCGTTATCCCGAGAATTTTAGGAAGCTTGGACGGCCCCCTTAAAAGTTCTTCCATTGGAACAGGCTGATCCTGAATTTTCAATGAACGGTAAAGGGAAAGCAGCTCCTCTTGATCCAGTCCAAGGTAATCACCGTAGTTTCCAAGAAAACCCAATACATATGATTCACTTGGAAAAACCGAGAAGTCCTCGTTTTCCAAAGCTTCCAGATATCTGGAAGAAATATTGGTTTCCCTGCTTATATAATCAATCGTTAAAAATTTTTCTTCACGGGCAGTTTTTAATTTATTCCCAAGGGTTTCCACCGCGTTTTACCTTTCCTTTATTATTAACTAATCTATATCACGGAACAGAAAATTATTGAAAACATTTGCTGTAGGAGGAAGATCGTATGCGAATCTTTGTTCGGGAATTCCAAGATTTGTTCTGATATTCAGGAAATCGAAACGAACTATGGAATCTGTAAGTGTTCTTCCTTCTATTCTTCTGATTAACAGGGTTTCAGGATTTATACTGATAATAATTTCCCGGAAACTTTCCGAAGCAAGACGCCCGGTTAACCTTAACTTTACAACCATTTCCGGGTTTCTTTCATCCAGAATTACAGGATCCGGGCCTACAAGAAATGCCGGAATATAACCTCTTTGTAGAAGCTGCAGACCCTGTGCCGATGCCATTGTGGATCCAGTCATTGGAGTACTCGCTCTGCGTAAGGGAGAAACTACCTGACTTAATACAGCCCTTAACCTCGGCAGATGTATGGTCAAAACTTCTCCGTTGAAAACCAATACCTGATCAGAAGGATTAGTAAAATCTATACGCAGGAAATTCGGATCAAGGAAACTCAGGCTGCCATGCATATCAGTTCCGTCAGAATGTATTATCACCTGGGCTTCATAATCCCTTATATTAGCATAACGTTCTGCAACCCTTGCCAGATACCTGTCGGCAGTAATTATCTCCTGCGAGTATAGGGAAGATAAATTCCCAAACAAAAGCGATACAAATATTATATATTTAAATTTTCTTTTCATTGATCCATACTATATTATAGATTAGTACTAATTCAAGAGCCCTATCCAATAAACTTTTCATAAAGTATAATGGATAATCCATGAATAAAAATCTTCCGAAATTGTTTTTCCTCATTATACTCATCTTCTTTATACTGCCGATCAGACTTTTTCCGGGAGCAAGACCGCAGGCAAATAACAACCTGCCGCAAAATCCTCCCCCGCCTTCACAAACATCATTACCGGAAAACCCGTCATCGGAGGAAGGTGCGCTGCTTCAAACAGAAACAATTGAAAGCCCGCTTATTCCAACAGTTCCCGACAGAGGGGAAGTGGTACTCCGCGCCTTTCTTGAAGCATATCCTGACAGAATAAGAGCCGTTGAATATTATGACGGAGACTGGACAATCATTGTTTACAATGAAAGATTTTTCTGGGCAGAAGGCCGGCTGCTCCCTGAGTCTCTAAGGCATAGGTTTAATAATTTCAGCATAATACCGATGTATAATTACCCCGAAAATTTACCACCCTTTGAAATCGCTGTCGGTGAGGAAAATGAGAGATTGAGGGAACAGGAAGTACGCCGCCGTGACAGCAGCATTCCGGCAATAAGCCGCTCTCCGCATTTTCTGGATGCCCTGTGGCGTACAAGGAACCAGCATGAGGCCTGGGAAAATGTAAAATCCATCCGATTTTTGGGAACCACCATAATGGTGCATTATTCGATTTTAACCCAATTAAGTCTGGTAGAGCAGCAAATTCTAAGGCTTGCCAACAGCAGTACCGAAGTTAGACGCTGGGTTGACAGCCTGCAGGTCTTTGAAGGCTGGGTATGGAGGGACATAGCGGAGACAGAGAACCGCAGTTATCATTCCTATGGAGCAGCCATCGATCTCATCCCAAGGAATCTTGGAAATATGCAGACCTACTGGCTGTGGAGTACGCAGTATTACCCCGAATGGTGGAATATTCCATATACAAGACGGTACCATCCACCGGATGCGGTGGTTCGAATTTTCGAATCCTTTGGTTTTGTTTGGGGGGGAAAATGGCGGCGTTTTGACACCATGCATTTTGAATATAGACCGGAAATAATGATCCTAAACGGCATTCCCCTGATGAACCTTTTGGATCTAAATTAAGGAGATTAAATGATTCTTAAAGAATGAAAAAAATCTTAAGAATCACCCAATATTGACAGGCCGATCCTGATCAATATAATATAATTTATGAGTAATAATTTTATTGATGATGATTTTGACCTTGGAATGGATCTTGAAGAGGACATAGGAGAAGCATCCCAGGGAGTATCGGGAAGTTTTCCGCAGATAAGTAATAAGCTGGAACAGTTTCCCCATAATTCTTTTGACAATCCCGATTACTATAAAATAGCCCTTTCCGATGAAGGTGAAGTAACACAGCGTGTTCATGGATTGCTTCAAAAATACCTGAAATGCAAGGACCCAAAGGACAAGGGTGTTTTCCGCCAGCAGATTACTCCGGCGTTCTGGGAATTTCTTGGCAGTGTTGCAAAGAAATGTGCCGGCAGACTGCAGGAACCCAAAAAATATCTTTTGCGGTTCGGTCTCCTCCATCCGGCTTTTTTGAATGAAGAAACCCGGAAATTATTTGCCAGAGTTATAGATAAAAATTTTTACGATCAGCCGGTTTATTATCTGGATGAATGGTTAAGGGCGGTAGGTACGGGAGAACTTAAAATTTCTGCCACCGACGAAGTGCAGACATCAAGGCGCAGCAGCAATGTAAAATACAAGCAGCTTCTTGAAAAGGCAAAGGGAAAACTGGACGGTGCAAGAGCATTGGTGAAAGCAAGGGATCAGGAAAAATTTTCATTGGAAAAAGTTTTAATGGGTCACATTGCGCATATAGGGGAACATTTTCCGCATAACGATCTTCCCGAAGTGCATAGCTGTTATACAGATTCACAAAAGAAGGCATTTTACGAAGTTCAGGAAATAATGAAATCTCTGATAAAGGTTGACAGGGAACAGGGCATTTTCCTGAAAGATTACCTTGAAGCGGAAAGGGAATCTGTGGCCCTGATTGACAGGATTAAATCCGAAGGCGAAGCTGCAGAGCTCGACCTTGGCGCATTGAATACCGAATTTGAAACAATAAAGCAAATGGCAAAAATGACAATTGGACGGAGGGGAAATCATTTCCCTGTTCTAACAAACGAATACTTCCGTTCAAGGGTGGAGGATGTAGGTTTCAGGGAAAATGTAATATCTATGTTAGCCTGGATCGAAAGCATAGATCCGGAAGCATTTTGCAGGGTCTATAGAAATTCCATGAACCGCATAGTTCCTTATGTGATTCTCCTTCCAACCTACGGCGACACCGGTTTCTGCTGGGAGCCCTATGACAGGTATAACCGCGCAACCAGCAGGGGACGCATTGCCGTACCCATGTATCCCAAAAGCCTGCAATACGCCGTCCTTACAGCCGTTGCCGATCTTCGCTGGCAGGTTGCAAAGGAAAAAGCCTCATACTACTGGATGGAAGAAGGCATAACAGGACATTATTTTCAATGGTTCCAAAAGATGAAGCTTAAGGGAGATTTAAAAGATTATTTTATTCAGGACTATATTACCTGGATAACAAGGGAAAGCGAAGGCACCCAGAAGCTTGACAAAGATCTAAGAGGCACTTTCTGGCGTTATCTGCCATTCTCCCAGCCTATAAAGGAAAAACTAAAAAACAGGAATTTCGTATACCAGGAATTATATCAGCGTGATGTAAACCGCAGTATGTCCGACGGCTATTAAGCCAATTCCATACTGCTAATCAAGCAAAGTTTAAAGCGGGGCAAGAAGGGCTCCGCTTTTTTCATCCCTCTTTCCTGACAAGCTGCACATGAGCAGACTGCCGGAATGTATTTTTTCGATTTCTGAATAACTGCCATATACAAGGACAGCTCCCTGCTCGCTGCATCCATAACGGCCGCGTCCTCCCATGAGCGGAAAGGAATCGGAAAGAATACGCACAGGCACTTTAACAGGAAGGGATGAATTGTGAACCTTTCCGGATAATTCTTCCCGGGCAGAACGCTGTCCGGTAAAAATATAGCTAATAACAGCCCTTTCCTTGGGCAGACCAGCAAGTGCGGAAAGCTTGTGTAGGGAAGAAGGAGCATCCGCAGAATCAAATGCAAAATGACACCATTTTTCCCTGTATCCGCCGGGGAAAGGACAGGCAGAGGAATGGGGACAGGGCGAAAGGCTCTCATGTCCTAAGGACATAGGCCATACTGGCATAGGTCCTACGGACATAAGCCCCTCAGAAATAGACTCGTTTTCCAAAAGATGGGAGCGCAGACGGGAAATAAATTCCCCCGATCTCGGAATTCCCGGCTCTGCAACCAGAATATTCCCGCCGCACAACCTTCCCAAAAGAGCAGCCTGGCTCTTTGCAAAGAAATCCAGCATCTCTACATCCCTCGGAGAAAAATCCCAAAAAATTTCGTTATATATATTAATGGCGGAACAGAGGACGGCTTTTTTCCCCCTAATTTCCGTATTAAGACCAAAATTTGGCGTGCTTCTTATTTCGCCCCTTATGGTCTTTATAATCCAGGTACTGTTAGGCGCAAGAGCATTAAATATTTTCCTGCCTGCATCAAGCACGGACGGCGTTCTGTCAATACAGCGAAACTCAAGCTGCATCTTGCGAAATTCCGGCCTGCTTATCCAAAGGGAAATAACGAATGTAAGCGGGCCGCAGCCTATGTCATTTATGGCATCCCCTTCATTAAGATCCAGGGGCAGGCCGGGGAGCAGGCGGCAGAGGCGGTAAATGTTCCATGGCAGGAAATAGCGCAGATATGCGGAAAGGAGGTTGGGCTTTCCCAGATAAGATGCACTCCTTTCTGTCCTGTTTGAGGTAAAATAACCCGATAATTCAGCAATATCGTAAGGCAGCTTATGACGGAAACGTGAAGGCAGAGGGAAGACCCTGTCTATAAGGGAATGAAAATCATCCAGTATTTTTTTACATTCTTTGGAAAGGGGCAGGAAAATTTCTGTCATTTAAGTTTGCGGGCTTTAAAAAAAAGGTCCAGCAGCTCAGAGCGCAGAGCCGCAATCCTGCCCCGAAGATCCTGATGCTCACCGGCCAGTTCCCTATAAAGCTGCTCCTTCGCTCCTTCAAGGGTAAAACGCCTCTCGTAAAGGAGATATTTTAAACGTATAAAAATCTGCAAATCCCTTCCGGTATACTCCCTTCTTCCGTAAGCATCCTTAAGGGGCTGAATAAGGGGAACTTCCTTTTCCCAGTAGCGTATAACATGGGCTTTTACACGCAGAAGCTTTTCAATATCTCCGATTGAATAGCTCATCTCTGCCTCCGCTTGCCGGACTTGCCGGAGGTCTTTCCGCTTTGCCTGCTCTTTCCGGCCTTACGGCTAACACCGGACTTGCCGGCTTTGTGGGATTTGCTGCTTTTGCTCGCTCTTGCGGCACCGCCCGAACTGCCGTTAGTACGGCTGACATTGCTCACCATGCTCCCCCCGGCGGATTTGCCAGCCCCGGGAGAACCGCCCCTTTTTACGGCATCGCTCCCTCTGCCCGAACCGCGTATTTCCACTGAAACCGGAATGGACGAAAAGCCCAGATCCCTGCGTATCCTGTTACGAAGGAATGAAATATATGCCTCGCTTACAGCTTTCGGACGGGAAGCAAAAAAGATAAATTTTACAGGATTAACATTGCTTTGTACCGCATAACGTATTTTAAAATGAGTCTGCTTTCCCGAAGAGGGCGGATTCTCCGTAAGCCACCTGTCCAGAGCCTGATTCAATGCTGATGTCTCAATTTGGATATTGAGCTGTTTATAAACATTTACAGCCGCCCTCAGCAATTTATCAATACCCTCCCCCTTCATCGCACTTAGGGGAATTATAGGAGCATATTCCATCTGACCAAAAAGAAAATGAATCCTGTCCTTAACAGCTTCAAAGGTATTTTTAATGTCTCCGTCCATCAAATCCCATTTATTGAGAATCATTATTATTCCCCTGCCTTTGTCATGCGCAAGGGCGGCAATCTTCTTGTCCTGATCCGTCAAGCCTTCAAGTGCATCAATTACAAGAAACACAATGTCGGCTTCATCTATGGTTTTTATAGCACGGTTAACAGAATAGTATTCAATATTTTCGTTTACCTTTGTCTTGCGCCTGATTCCGGCGGTATCAAGAACCAAAAAACTGCGGTTTTTCCATTTAAAACTGCCTTCAACAACATCCCTTGTAGTTCCCGGAATGTTTGTAACAATGGAAGCCGAAGAAGAAGTGAGCAGATTGCTGAGCGTGGATTTCCCGGTATTCGGCTTTCCAAGGAGTGCAATTCTAATCCCAGCCTCTCTTTCAGGCAGAACTCCGCCTATGGTCTTCCGTGCCTTTTTTTTCTTCGGCAATCCTTCAAGCCGCTCAAGCCTGTCAAAAATTGCCCTTTCCAGATCAATGATATTATCGCCATGCTCGGCGGAAATCATCAGCACTTCATTAAATCCATAAGAAAGCAGGTTCCAGGCTTCTTCCGCCCTTCTCCCGCCTTCGGTTTTATTCACAGCCGCAATCAGTCTGGGCTTAAAAGGCCTTAAAACATTGATGAATTCCTCATCCTCAAGACTTATTTCACCGGCTTCAAACAGAAGAACAATAACATCCGCCTTATGCAGGATCTCCATGGTTTTTTCCAGAACCATCCTGTCAATATGACCCTGCGGACTGTCTTCGTCACGATCCAGCTTATAGCCGCCTGTATCAACAAGACATAGGGGCTTACCAAGAATGAGGGTATCCATCGCAACAGGATCCCTTGTAACACCCGGAGTTGGATCTGTTATGGCGCGTCTTTTTTTTAAGAGCCTGTTAAAAAGGGTGGACTTTCCCACATTCGGACGTCCTGCAAGAGCAACCACGGGCAGCTCATCCCTGTTAAACGAAAGATCCATAACCAATCCTATTGCCCCATACCAGATGTCCATCTGCGAAGGACATCTTGGTTAGCCGTAAAAGAATCGCCCTTCATAATAATATCTGCAAGCTCCCTGCAGGAAGACATGCTTACCTTGCGTATAACGTTTTTTACAAAGGGGATGGCCGGAGTGCTCATGCTGAACTCATCCAGACCAAGCCCCAAAAGAAGGGGGGTCATTTTTGGATCGGAGGCCATCTCACCGCAGAGAGCGGCCTTAATGCCGGCTCTGTGCGCGCTGTCTATCGTATTTCTAATAAAACGCAAAATGGAAGGATGCAGGGGCTGAGAAAGATAATTCACCCTTTCATTTTCGCGGTCTACGGCAAGCGTATATTGGGTTAGATCGTTTGTGCCAATGGAAAAAAAGGCCGATCTCTTTGCAAGTATGTCCGCGGTAATTGCGGCTGACGGCACTTCTATCATTATGCCGGCTTCCATATCTTCATCAATGATTTGATTTTTTTCCCGGCATTCGGCCTTTGCCTCTTCCAGCAGGGACAAGGCAGCTTCAAGCTCTTCCATTCCGCTTATAAGGGGAAACATTATTTTCACATTGCCATTTATGCCCGAGCGCAGAATCGCCCTAAGCTGGGTCTTGAATATGTCCGGTCTTGCAAGGGAGAACCTTATCGCACGGCAGCCAAGGAGGGGATTTTTTTCTGCTTCAGCATGAGCAGGATCCCCGGCAGAACCCGCCGCGGTACCGGCCATGCTCGTGCCGGTACCAGTGATCGAGTCCGTCTTGGAAAACAGAGCGGCAGGAACCTTATCAGCCCCCATGTCCATTGTTCTAATCGTAACGGGAAGATCCCCCATGATTGATATTACTTTATTGTAAGCATTTAACTGCTCTTCTTCTCCGGCATTATTTTCCGAATTTAGGAAAAGATACTCGGTACGAAAAAGCCCGATACCCTCCGCACCGAATTTCATGGCTCTTTCTGCCTCATCCTGAAAATCAATATTTGCTTTTAGAATAACGCGGCATCCATCGGTGGTTATAGCTTCCAGATCCCGGCTTTGCGCCGCTTCCTCAATAACCTTAATGTAATTTGATCTACGGGCCTCCCATTCATCGAGTTCTGCCTTGCCGGGGTTTACAAGAACAACTCCGGAATTCAATACCACCATGTCCCCCTTGGAAATTTCCCGGCAGGCATTGGGAAGACCGAAGACAGCGGGAATACCGAAGGACTTCAAAAGAATCGCCGCATGAGATGTTGAGCTTCCGGTTTCCGATATAACCCCTTTTACATAATTCTTGTTCATGGAAAGCACATCAGAAGGAAGCAGATCCTTGGAAACCAAAATAATGTCATTGTCAATTTCCGCAAGGGGAGATTTTTTTATGGAAAAAAGCCTGTTTAAAATTCTATTGGAAATATCTTGTATGTCAGAAGCCCTTTCCCTGAAAACAGGATCAGGGGAAGCAAGGATTTTTTCCACGATAGCAGCACTGGTTTCAAAAACAACCCATTCAATATTTTCCAAGTGGTCAGTCAGCATTTGCTTAACTTGATCATGAAAATCAATATCTTCAATCATCATTAAATGTGCAAAAAGTATATCCCTTTGTTGATTTTTTTCTTTTTCGTTGATATCTATATTTTCCATTAGAAGGCGGATTTCATCAGCAGCCTCTTCGGTAGCTTTATTAAAACGCCTTAATTCATTTTCTGTTTCTTCTGTTGATATTTTTCTTCTTTTGATTTCGGGAAAGGCCCTGTCCACATTCACCATGACCCGGCCAATGGCAATGCCGGGTGATACAGGTATTCCGCTTAGATTTTTCATTGTTTCATAATATCGTAAAAAGGATTATACTGTCAAACATAGATGAAAATTGAAGACGAACAGGATGTACAATTCCCCGACCATGCTCCCGAATGCCTTTTATGCATACACTTAAAAATTACATGGGAACCCTCCTTCCCGCGAGCCTGCACCCTTTTTGGCTTTAAAAGCAGGAACCAGCCATCCGCCGAAGTCTTCATGTCCACAGGCAAACACTGCTTTGCCTTCGAACCAAAGAAAAAAGAAGTCAAGGATGATTCAAACGAGAAAGATGGCATATGGGTATAATATCATGGCATCTTGAAAGCTTTGAATAAATTTGACATTTTCGATGATTTGATGTATATTTTATGTATATTGATTTCAATTGATTATAAATAAATAGAATTAAATTGATATTCCAAAACAAATTGATTACGCCCGTAATCAAAACATTTAAAAAGCGTTACACGTGTAACCAAAACATAAAAAAAACGTTACACATGTAACCAAAATTTTAAAAAAGCGTTACATATGTAACCAAAACATTTTGGATTGATAACGCCCGAAAACAGATCCAATTTCCTTTGTCCACAGCGGAAGGCTAAACCATTTTAGCAGACTGCTCCGAGAAACTCAGATTATTCAGCGGAAGGTCATTCAATTAAAGGCAGCCAGCTCCGGAGTCTTCGTCTATTCTTAGCCAGCAGAAGGTCATTAAATTAAAAGTAGCCTGCTCCGGGAGCCCAATCCATTCTTCGAACGGACCGAAGGCTCGAAGAGATTGGCACCCTCATGGCAGGCTACAATCAATGAGAACATACCTTCTGCTAGATATGCCATATTGTCATGAATGGCTGGCTGCGATCAATGAGAAGAGAACCTTCTGCATTCCTTGTTATACATTCATGTCCATGGGCAAAGAAATAACAGTCGTGTCTGTCCTAGTTTCCCTCATTGTAGCCTACTATCAACGGGAACAGACCTTCCGCTGGTTAAATTGCAAGTTATTATTACCCAGAGCAGAACTATCCACATTATCCCTATGACAGTCCTTTGCTCATGATAGGAAATGTACAAACAATAATTGATTTAAAAGGAGGGGGCGGGGACAGACAAACATTGGTGAGTTTACGAACATGTTTGGCTGTTCTCGCACCCCCTTTCAATATAATGCTTTGTAATAATTATTTCATGAGCAAAGATGCGAAATTAGCATAAACGCTAATCCAAATTAGCGGATCCGCTAATGACATTTTGAAAACATGGTGTACAATTCCGCCATGTTCATAGCCTTTA
>Ga0099364_10011247_pt1 | contig 12237 bp, 12 predicted proteins | sample TergutTh196P3_FD_73070 | JGI IMG/M metagenome (GOLD analysis project Ga0099364, IMG submission 73070) | Microcerotermes parvus P3 segment gut microbial communities from Pointe-Noire, Republic of the Congo - Th196 P3 | ecosystem: Host-associated > Arthropoda: Insects > Digestive system > Gut ...
TACGAAGGAAGAGAAGATGGATCCAGAAGATTTACCTTTTGGATGCTATCCGACAATTGTCTGGAATACCTGCTACCTTGAATTAAGACTAATAATTGTATCCATATCCAGGCCGGTTATTTCTTGTATTGTTTCGATGGTATGACCTTTTGCCAAAGCCCTACGGGCATTCTCGAGTAATTCCTGATCCCTTTTTTTACGTCCCTCTTCCTGACCTTCAGCATGACCTTCGGCATGACCTTCAGCATGACCTTCGGCATGGCCTTCAGCATGGCCTTCAGCGTGGCCTGTTTCTTTTGCCCAGCGCATATAGCTTATCCAGTCGAGTTCAGTTTTTTCTTCACGGGCTAGCCGGGCGCGCTCTTCCTGGTCCCGGCTGACCTTTATCAATACTTCGCTCGCCATCCCTATGCCCTCCTCTAGCTCAACTATCTCGTTGATTATACGACGTTTGCTCCGGTCAGTCAAATATTCCAGATATACCGCCCACCTTTCGGGATTATTCATCTCGACAGCGGGCTTCTCTATAATCGTTTTCAACTTGGACAGTTCAAGGCTGATAATCCGGCTTCTGCCTTTCAGGGATATATGGTGCTCCGGGTCATAATATTCAAAGGTGTGTAAATACTCTTCGTCGGGAAAAATGCGTTCCTTTGCAAGGATCGTAATCTGGTAGGCCTCTTTGAGGTCATTATAGCCCCTGTCTGCTCCTCTGATGTCCTGTCCAATGAAGAGTTTTGCGATATGAAACTCCATGCGTACAGGTTCAAAGGGATTCGGGTTTAAGCTCATTTCTACATTTACCAATTCTCCATTTTCGGCCATGCAGCTGATATCAAACCTAAGCTGTCTGTCCCGGATATTGGCGATTGTCGGCTCATTGGTGAGTATAGAGACGATTGTAACTTCTCTGCCAATGAGCGCTGAAACGAGCCCGGAAAGGGCCCCCATAGACTCGGGTGTACCCTTTGCAAATACCGCTTTGAAAGCGCCGTCGCTACGAATGTCGATGGGATCATCATCATCCTGTAAAAAAATATTGTCCATAAATCCTCCACCCTATTACGGCACCAGGATGCGATTTGATTGAGTTTTTGGAGAAAAATTTGACGATTTCACAGAAATTCCTACGTTTTGCCGGCAGATAACGGTTAATCAGGGTCGGGGCACCTTCCCATACGGGGCGGGTAGTAAATGGGCCGTTTGCGGTAGACTCTGAGGTAAATTAGATGCAGGCTATATTACTGTCCGTGCGGCCTTCGGTGGCGCCTACCAGAACTCCGTTATCAAGACGGATGATGCATTGGCCCCTACCGAAGCTTGAGGTTTGGAGGGAGACGCTTACATCGTGGCCCCGTTCGGCGAGGGCGCGGGCAATCGCGGGCCTAAAGCCCGGTTCCACCTGGAACTTGCGGCCTTCCATCCACTGCCAGCGGGGCGCGTCCAGAGCCTGCTGGGGGTTAAGGCCGAAGTCCAGCATATTGGTAATAAGCTGGACGTGGCCCTGAGGCTGCATATAGCCTCCCATAACCCCAAAGGGGCCAAGGGCCTTTCCGTCTTTGGTCAGGAAGCCGGGGATAATGGTATGGTAGCTTTTCTTTCCCGGGGCCAGAGCGTTGGCTGCGGCACGGTCAAGCGAAAAGTCGGCCCCCCGGTTTTGGAGGGCGATGCCGGTTCCCCGGATTACAATGCCGCTGCCAAAACCCTTGTAGTTGCTTTGGATGTAAGAGACCATGTTTCCCTCGCCGTCGGCAGTGGCAAGGTAGACCGTGCCTGAACCGGGGGGATGAAGGGGTTTTGGGGTAGATGCGTTTTCGCCAATTTCAGCCGCGCGCTTTTTGCCGTATTCGCCGCTGAGCCACTGCCGGTAGTCTTCCTTCATACACCGTATATCCGTGATATGGGCCAGGGCATCGCTGAAAGCCAGCTTCATGGCCTCCCATTGTTTATGGAAGGTATCGGGACTTTCCCGGGAAGAAAATTCAAACTGCTTCAGTATATTAAGCGCGGCCAGTGCCGCCACTCCCTGTCCGTTAGGCGGAATTTCCCAGACATCGTAACCCCGGTAATTCAGGGAAACCGGATCGACCCATTCGGTGTCGTAGGATGAAAAATCCTCCCTGCGGAAAAAACCTCCCAGCGCGTCACTGTCCGCGATGATACGATCCGCCAGATCTCCGGAATAGAATGCATCAGCGTTGGTATCCGCTATGGCCTGTAAGCTTTCGCCGTGGTTTTTCAAAACAAGCATGTCCCCGGCCCGGGGAGGCCGCCCCCAGGGCATGAAGGTCCTGCGCCACTCATCAAAAATCCCCTGATCTCCTGTATGGGCCCTGTAATGCTGTTCCATCTGGATAAAAGCGGCGGGAAGATTTGGGGCCAGGGGGTAGCCTTCCCGGGCGTAATGAATGGCTCTTTCCATGGATTTAGCAAGGGGGAGCCTGCCAAAACGCTGTGCCAGGCGGGCCCAGGCTTTGGGCGCGCCGGGAACCATGGTCGGAGCCCAGCCAAAGAGGGGCATTTTCGCAGGATTGCCGTAGGTAGAATTAATGCTCTCTATGGAAAGACCGGACGGGGCCCTGCCTGAGGCGTTAAGGCCGTAGAGCCTGCCTTCGGTCCAGACAATGGCAAAGGCATCGCTTCCTATGCCGTTGGAGCAGGGCTCAGTTACCGTAAGGGCCGCAGCCGCCGCCACTGCCGCGTCTACCGCATTCCCTCCCTGCCTGAGCGCCTCCAGTCCCGCCGCTGATGCCTGGGGCGATGATGTGGCAACCATGCCTTCCCGGGCATAAACCGGATAGCGGGTTGAAGGATAGGGATTATAGACAGGATCGAAAGTCATAGGGCAATGGTGGCATGAGCAATAATATTTTTCAAGAAGCTTTTTCCTGTATTGACTGATTGTTCTTTTGCCCGCATAATTAAGTATCCCGCGCTGGGCGGCTTATTTTAAGGTTGCATATCATCAATGGAAAACGAGTATAAGATTCAATTCGATAATATTTCAAAGGCCTTTCCCGGGGTTTTGGCGCTGGACAATGTGAGCTTTGGAATCAAAAAAGGCACTGTTCATATAATAATGGGGGAGAACGGCGCCGGAAAATCAACCCTGGTGAAAATTATCAATGGTTCTTACGAACTGACCCAGGGAAAAATGTTTATAGACGGCAAGGATACCGTTTTCAGGGATACCCACGAGGCTGAAAAGGCCGGCATAGCGATGATTTACCAGGAATTGCAATACATCCCGTATTTTACGGTCGAGCGTTTTCTGATGCTGTGCCGCGAACCCCTGTGGTTTCCCGGATTTATAAACTGGAAAGAACTGAACGTTCAGGCGAAAAAAATGCTGGACAGCCAGGGTCTGGTCTACGATTTAAAAGCCAGAATGAGCGATTTGACTGTTTCCGATATTCAACTTCTTGAGGTTATCAGGGCAATATGCGCGAGTTCGGCAGAAGTAATAATAATGGATGAACCCACATCAGCGCTCTCTTCCAAAGAGGTGGAGCGGCTTTTCGATAATATCCGTATGCTAAAGCAGCGGGGTCTTACAATTATATACATTTCCCACAAGATGGATGAGATTTTCAGGATTGCCGACTATATCACCGTTCTCAGGGACGGCAGGCATATCCATACCGCCCCGGCGGCACAGTTAACCAACGAAAGCCTGGTTAAGCTGATGGTAGGGCGCGAGATCAGCGACGTGTATCCAAAAGGGCATGGCGAGCCCGGTGAAAAAACGCTTGAGGTCCGGGGCCTGTGTTCGTATTCCACAAAGATCAAGGACGTAACATTTTACGCAAAGCGCGGTGAAATCCTGGGGCTGGGGGGCCTTATGGGCGCGGGCAGAACGGAAACCGCCAGGGCTATCTGTGGCCTTGACCACATTGACGAAGGTGAAATAACAATAAACGGAAAGAAGGTAAAAATCAGGAATGTTTCCGACGCAGTCAGAAACGGGATAATGATGGCCACGGAGGACAGGCGGAAATATGGCCTTACCCTGTGCAGATCCATAAAAGAAAATATCTCCCTTGCGAGTTTAAGGCTCATATCCAGGATGATGTTTGTGAACAATAAAAAAGAACAGCAAATGACGAAAAGCCTTTTTGACAGACTAAGCATCAGGGCGCCGGGGCTGGCCACAAAAGTCGAAACCCTAAGCGGGGGTAACCAGCAAAAGGTGGTTTTGTCCAAATGGCTTATGTCGGATCCAAAAATATTTATCCTTGATGAGCCGACAAGGGGCATAGATGTGGGTACCAAGTTTGAAATCTACAAGCTGATGGTGGAGCTCGCGAATACCGGCATGACAATAATCATGATATCCTCCGAGCTTCCGGAGTTTGTCGGGATGTGCGACAGGGCTTATATTATGCATAACGGAACAATAGTAGACGAGCTCAGTCATGAAGAGTTATCGCAGGAAAATGTACTATATATCGCGGCCGGAGGACGTAAAAGCGCATGAAAATACAAGCGCATTTTGGCACACTGACAAGAAAGTACGGTATTTATCTGATGCTTCTCGCGTTGATAATAGCCTGTTCAATAATTAGCCCCTTCTTTTTAACATCGAGGAACATTATAAGTGTGGCCAGGCAGATATCCATAACCGGGATTCTGGCCTTTGGGCAGACGCTGCTTATCATATCCGGCTGTATTGATCTGTCCCAGGGTTCCGTTGTCGCGCTGGCGGGCATGATTTCAATTAACGTTTTTCTTGCCACCGGTTCCTTCGTACTCGCGTTTCTTTCAAGTATAGCTACGGCTGTGTTGTGCGGTCTTATAAATGGGATTCTTGTTACCAAGATCAGGCTGCCATCGTTTATCGCCACCATGGCCATGGACAATATTGCCAGAGGTTCGGTTTACCTTTATACCGGCGGCCAGCCGATTTATCAAATAGGGGATCTGGGCAGGGCTTCCCGGGGATATATCGGTTTTATGCCGATACCGGTTATTTTTCTCCTGGCGATAACGGTTTTCTGCTGGATACTGTTAAGCCAGACAACGCTGGGACGTAATTTCTACGCCACCGGGGGTAACGCGGAAGCGGCGAATGCCTCGGGCATCAATGTTGCCAGGACAAAGATCATTGCCTTCATGTTATGCGGACTGTTCGTCGGCATTGCGGGGGTGCTGCATATGGCCAGGCTCAATTCGGGCATGCCCGAAACGGGGGTAGGCTATCACGGCGACGCCATAGCGGCCACGGTTATAGGGGGAACGAGCTTTACGGGCGGTATAGGAACAGCCTGGGGAACCTTGGTGGGCGCGTTTATAATCGGAATAATAAGCAATATACTGAATCTTGCCGGCGTACAATCCTATGTTCAGCAGATTGTAAAAGGGGTAATAATTATCGCTGCCGTCGGCTTTGATCTTTTGGGCAAGCATAGAAGAATAAAAAAACTTAGCGTGGCTGAAAAATTAAAAACAACGCCTTTAGGCGGTTTTATAAAATCTTAGGAGGATGATGTATGAAAAGGACACTTATGCTGTGCATGACCCTTGTGATGCTGTTTTCGGTTTTATTTACCGGATGCGCCAGGCGGTCTGCGGCGGATGATGGAAGGCTAAGAATTCTCGTAGTGGCTAAGGATTTGACGGATCCGTATTGTCAGTGGCTGATAAGTATGGCTGAAAAGAGACTGAGGGAGGAATATCCGGATGTTTTCTTCAGGGTAGTCGACCAAATGAATGACCCGGCCAATTCCCAGCCAATTGTAGATCAGGCGATCCTTGAGGGTTTTGACGCCTTGCTTTTACAAAAAGTAAGCGGCAGCCAGAATACCGACGCGATGTTTCAGGACGCGGCAAGGCAGGGACTGTATACGGTTATCATGAACAATGACGTTAATGACGGGGTTACAAGCAGTTCCTTCGCTCCGGAATACGCGATGGGTTATATGATTGGAGCGGAAGCGGCCAAGAATCTGCCCCAGAACGCGAGGGTCGTAGTCCTTATGAGTACGCCGGCCCTGTTCTCCAGCGAACAGCGCCGCATGGGTTACGAAGACTCCCTCTTTAAGGTACGTCCGGACATAACGATACTTGACACGAGAAACATTGAGTCCTGGCGGAAAGAAATCGCCATTCAGGTTATGGAAGACTGGTGCCAGCGCTTTCCCCAGATAGACGGTGTTATATCCATGAACGACGGTATGGTTCTGGGCGCCATTGAAGCGGCGAAAGCGGACAGGCGGGATGTTCAGAGGATGCAGTTCTACGGGATTGACGGTCTTGCTGACGGCTGCCTTTCCATCATGGAGGGCGAGCAGACAGCCTCCATACTGCAGGATGCCGTCGATATGGCGTATAACGGAGCTGATATCGCTGTCAGAATAGCAAAAGGGGAGCTGAGAACCCCCATTAAGTACGAAATAACACCCCTGCTCATAACAGGCGATAATATCGATACCTTTATTCAGCTTCACAGGGACACGGGCGTAATCAGATAAAACCATGGAGGATGATGTATGAAAAGGGTAGTAGTGTTATGTTTGACCTTTATGATGCTGTTTTCGGTTTTATTTACCGGATGCGCCAGACGGTCTGCGGCGGAGGATGGGGGGCTTAGGATTCTCATTGTTGCCAAAGATTTAACCGATCCTTTCTGTGTATGGCTAATCAATATGGCTGAAAAGAGAATGAGGGAGGAGTATCCGGATATAAGCTATAGGATAGTCGATCAAATGGGAGACGCGGCCAATTCCCAGCCAATTGTGGATCAGGCCCTCCTTGAGGGATTTGACGCATTGCTTCTGCACAAAGTAACCGGCAGCCAGAATACTGATGCGATGCTTCAGGATGCCGCCAGACAAGGGCTCTTTACAGTTACCATAAACAATGACGTTGATGACGGGGTCTCGAGCAGTTCTTTCGCTCCGGAATATACAATGGGTTACATGATAGGAGCGGAAGCGGCCAAACGCCTTCCCCAAAACGCGCAGGTCGTTGTTCTTATGAGTACACCGGCTACATTTACCAGCGAAGAGCGCCGCAGGGGCTACGAAGATTCCCTCTTTAGGGTGCGCCCCGACATAACGATACTCGACACAAGGCACTGTGAAGCCTGGAGAAAAGAGCTTGCCATTCAGGCTATGGAAGACTGGTGTCAGCGCTTTCCCCAGATAGACGGAGTTATATCAATGAACGATGGTATGGCTCTGGGCGCCATTGAAGCCATGAAAGCCGACAGGCGTGATATTCGGAATGTGCAGTTCTACGGGATAGACGGTCTTGCCGATGCCTGTCTTTCGATCCTGGAAGGAGAGCAGACCGCTTCCATTTTACAGGATGCTGTGGACATGGGCTATAATGGCGTTGATATTGCTGTCAGAATAGCAAAGGGTGAGCTTAGAACCCCGATAAAGTACGAAATAACGCCCATACTCATAACAAGTGATAACATCGACCACTTTATTCAGCTGCACAGAGAGACTGGCGTTATCAGATAGCTTGTCCGTATCAGATTTTAAGAGAGGAGTACACAAATGAGAGTTAAGTACAATATTGACACCACCTTGGTTTGCCAGATCGGAGACCCGCTTGATCACAGCTGTGCTGCGTTCGTACACAACGCGATGTACAGGGTCGCCAATCTCAACGCTGTTTGTGTCACCGTCAAGGTAAAGAAAGGCGATCTGCCAAAGTTTATTGAGGCCGCGAAATTGCTTAACATGAACGGCTTTGACATCACGATGCCCCATAAAACCGATATAATTGAGTACCTTGACGTTTGTGATGAATCAAGCCGTGCTTTTAAGTGTGTCAACCATGTTAAATTTGTTGACGGCAAACTGCACGGCGTCGGTCTGGACGGTGTCGGTATGGGGCTGGCTATTCAATACGAGGGCGTTAAGATAAAGGACAGCACCGTGCTGCTGCTTGGCGCGGGAGCCGTCTCCGGACCTATCGGCGCCGACCTTTGCGAAAGGGGAGCCAAAAAGGTCATCGTAACGAATAGAACTACCGAAAAGGCGAAGTATATCGCGGATACGCTTAAACAATTGTACAAGGTTGAGGTTGAACACGGGCCTTTGACCGAAGATTATTTGAGCAAAGCCGCGCAGGGCGCCAATATTGTTGTGCAGTGTACTTCTCTCGGACTTTTGGGCAGTTCCGACCAGTTTGAATCCCTCGAATTTCTTAAAAAACTGCCCAAAGACGCCACCGTGGCGGACGTGCTGTATCCGTCAACGACATTGCTTGAAACCGCACAGGGTCTTGGGCTAAAAACAATAAACGGAATGGGCATGATGCTGCACCAGCAGTTCGCAATGATGGATTTCAGGTTTGGCATAAAGATGCCCGACTCTGCCCTTGATGTGGCTGGCGAAGCTCTCGAACTGGCAATTGTGTACAGAAACAGGCGGCATAAGGCTCACAACAAGACATAAGAAAAAGTTCCACGCTTCCTTTAGGGTGTATTCTGCGATTTTAATTTTCTCCTTCAGGGTGTTTTATAATGACGCCCCGGAAACGATGATATTAACTATACTCCAATCCTTCCTCTTGTGGGGGGGGAAACAGGAGAAAGGAGAAAAAAATGAAAGCCGAACAACCAACCTTTTTTAACCATCATTTGTATTATCCCGATCAAAAGACAGAGCATGTCAAGTGGAATGATTCATATTCATTTGGAATTAAAATGATCGATGACCAGCACATGGAGCTTTTGGACTTTGTCAATGACTTGATGAATTATGTAGCGAAAGATGATGTGGAAGACTACGCATATTTTAAGGGAGTAATGGATACAATGGTGGAATACATAAAAAACCACTTTACAACTGAAGAAAAAATCATGCAAGCTACCAAATTCCCCGGCTTTTACGAGCACAAGGTGGATCACGGGAAATTTACCCTTACGGTGATTCAGAGCGCAAAGGACTTTGAAGCGGGCAGAAGGCTGGTTCTGACCAATTTTACAAACTTCCTGAAAAACTGGGTATTAACCCATATTGCGGTAATGGATGTGCAATATGTTAATTACTTCAAAAAAATTGCCACAGCCGGTACAGATGTGAATCAGAACATTACAACGGATGATATTGTCAATGTGGCATTTGCACTGCCCAAAGTGAATCCTCCTCAATGCTCCCAGTGTGTATGTTATTCCTGCGTAACCCGGTGGTGAGTGTCCGGCTATTGGTCCGCCCCGGTCTTCCCCGCTGCAATGCGCCATAATCTCCTGAGAAGGCCGACCTTTCCGAAGAGCAGCCAGAAGAGCAGGAAAAGAATGAGTATAGCCGGCACTCCGTAGATGACAATTCCCGTCAGCGCCACCAGAACCGAGGAAGCCACGGCTCCAAAGGAGCTGAAAAGAGCTGTCAGTTTTTCTCCAAGGCCCGCCCGTGAAGACGAAGGGGTTCCGGCAGGACCATCAATTCTTAGCTCAATGGTGGAATAATCAACAAGGCTGGCAAGGTTTCGAAGCTGTGTACCGGTACGGTCTATTTCCTGCTGCAGATCCGCTATCCGGCTTTCTACGATCATGAGCTCCTCGATATTGGCGGCCCTGCCCAAATAGCCCTGATAGGTCCTGAGCAGTTCCCGCCTTGTGGCAAGCCGGCTTTCCAGGTCGTAGTAGCGAAGAGTAACATCTTCGGCGTTTTCACTGCGCCTGAGAACCCTGCCAAGACCGGCCAGCTCTGCAAGCATGGCGTCGTAGGAAGGCGAGGGGACCCGGATGCTGTAGTTCCGGGAGTTCTCGTAAATTCCCGTTGAGGCCGACCATGCATAGTATTTTCCCATAAGGGCAGCCAGGGGGTCTTCCGTTTCCGCGAGGTTCTCCACCCTTATGCGAAGCTCCGCCTGCTTTACGAGCTTGCGGCTCTGCTCCAAATCCGCCGCAGCCAAATGCTGGGAGGGGGCTGGCGGGGAAGCTGGTGTCACATTCCCGTGGTAGCCTGTTCCATGCCAGGAGGTGGAGGTAGAAACCGATATATCATCATAATTTTCCGAAGAAATCCCGGCACTGGCATAGCTCGGGGAATATCCGCCCCTGGAGCAGGCAAACAGGAGAATTATTGACAGCAGGAAAAAAGCGATTTTTGGCGAGTGTTTCATGGTGGTTCCTTTCATGTCTGGAAAAGATTTCTGACACCGTCATTAAGTTGTTTTCGTGTTTTTGTTTTTTGTTGCAAAAAAGTAAATCATTACAATACACATCGGAATAAATGGAATCAATAAAAGATAAATAAGAGTCATTTTTCTTCTCCTTGGGATAACAAAATTATACCGAATGTAATAAATAGAAAAGCTAAACCGCCTCCTATCCATAAAATAGCCATTCGGTCATAGTCGCCTCTTATTATTGTGCCCAGCACCAAGCTGGCAAAGGTAAGACTGCCAAAATTAACTGATACTTTGCCGATTTCCCTAAAAACTCGTTCTCTCTTCGCCATGTCCCATTATATCTTATATAAACCGTAAACACAAGGTGCCAGGCACTATTTTATGATTTCCCCTTGACATTTTTCCATACTGTATTATATTAATTAGGTTAAGGAGCTATGGTATGGACGCTTCCCCCGCTCGTTTTATTGCTTTTTGTCTTGTTTCCCTGTTGTTTACCTTTGCCGCCTGTGAAAATCCCCTTAATAATGGTGGTCCACCGCCACCTACTCATTTAACCGTAGAAGATGCTACTGAGTGGCTTAAAGTGCAGACAAGTGGAACTTCTGGAAATCCTGTAAAACTTGTTATTGATGTGGACTTGGGGAACATGCCCTGGGCAGTTCCCCAGGGAAATTGGCTTGCTCTACTAAACGCAATTGATGAAGCAGGCAAACATGTATATCTTGACCTTAGTGCCTCTACCATGAGTGGCAGCATAGTTTTTAACCCGGGAAAAAGTACCGGTGCTGCTTCTAACCATCCTGGTATGGGGAAAATTGTAGGTTTGGTTCTGCCTGATATTGCAGAGAGTATAGCAAACGGAACTACCACCCAGACCGGATCAACCACAAATGCGATCTCAGTTACCTTCAGAAATTTTAATAATCTCCGCTCCATTAGCGGCGCAGGGATTAAAAATACAGGTCTTAATACATTCTCCGAGCTTACTTCTCTTGTTACCGTGAGCTTCCCCGCAGTAACTGTTATTGGTGAAAGAGCTTTCTTTGAATGTACCAACCTTGCTACCATAGACCTGCAGACCGCAACCAGCATTGGTCACAATGCTTTCAGGCAAACCAAGATTTCCACCGCTAATTTTCCAGCGGTAGTCGAAGTCAGCATGGCGGCTTTCATAAATTGTTTCAACCTTGTCACCGCTAGCTTCCCCCAGGCAACCCACATACGTATCGGAGCTTTCTCAAACAGTACTAGTCTTGCTACCCTGTACCTACCCTTGGCAACCCACATTGACGAACAGGCTTTCCAGCATAGCGGCATTTCTGTGCTGAGCCTCCCGGAGGCAACAAATATAGGACATCTTGCTTTCCACAACAACCGCAACCTTGTCACTGTGAACCTCCCTAAAGTAACCACCATAGGTAACGAGGCCTTCAGGGACTGTGCCCGGCTGTCGGAGGTCTATATCCCCAAAGTTCAAACTATTGGTCAAAGTACTCAGGATCAAAACGTAATGGGAACATTTCACAATTGCCCGGCCCTGACACGTCTTACTCTTGGCGAGACGCCACCGTCATTTCCGGCAAATTATTCTCATAATGAATGGAGAACATTCCGTGGTACTACTACTGCCAGCTTCACCATCAGGCGGCCTTCTGCCAGTGCGACGCTCTATGATACATGGCTGGCAGGCAATCAAGCGCATTTCAATAATGACGCCGCAAATATACAGTTTAGAAATTATCCATAGTGCTTATTGGGATTTATCAATGTGTAAGGGGGACACTATGAATATATTTGTTGGTGTTTTGAGCGTCTTTGTACTGGTATACGCTGTATATGCGATAGTTAAGCAAATCAGGGAAATTAAAAACAGATAAAAGGTGCCAGGCACCCCTTAGCCGCCTACACCCCAATTCGTGTTAATTCGTGTAATTCGTTGACCCCATTTCTCCTATGTTTACTGCCTGGTCCAATTATCACTGTTTACTGATTGTCGCGTATAGGTTCCAGCCCGACGACCATTATTTTGGTATGCGGTGATGAAGCCTGAGGGAAACGCGTCCCCGCCAATGTCAGTAAGGTTGCCGGGTATGGTAACACTGACCAGTTGGTTATCAGTAAACGCGCCATCTCCAATGTGAG
>Ga0099364_10011248_pt1 | contig 12237 bp, 11 predicted proteins | sample TergutTh196P3_FD_73070 | JGI IMG/M metagenome (GOLD analysis project Ga0099364, IMG submission 73070) | Microcerotermes parvus P3 segment gut microbial communities from Pointe-Noire, Republic of the Congo - Th196 P3 | ecosystem: Host-associated > Arthropoda: Insects > Digestive system > Gut ...
ATCCACCTTTCCTCACCGCATGCCATTTCGCCGAGTGAACGCAGATACTTGCTTGATGCGTTTGACTCGAATTGGATTGCGCCTCTTGGACCGCACATCGATGCGTTTGAGAAGGAGTTTGCGCACAAAATTGGTGCAAAGCACGCCGTTGCCCTTTCCAGCGGAACGGCGGCGATCCATTTGGGACTCAAACTTTTAGGCGTCGGCTCCGATGACGACGTCCTTTGTTCAACCTTGACATTTTCCGCAACGGTTAATCCGATCCGATATTTGAACGCCAATCCGGTCTTTATCGATTCCGAACGTAAAACGTGGAATATGGATCCGCAACTCCTGGCAGACAAACTCAAAGAGCGTGCTTCGATCAATCGATTGCCCAAGGCAGTGGTCGTCGTTGATCTTTACGGACAGTGTGCTGAATACGCACCGATCCGGGAAATTTGTAACCGTTACGAAATTCCGATCCTTGAAGATGCTGCCGAAGCACTGGGGGCAAGTTATCAAGGAAAACAAGCAGGTTTGTTCGGAAAGATCGGTATTTTTTCGTTCAACGGCAACAAGATCATTACAACGAGCGGCGGCGGAATGCTTGTTACCGACAACGCTGATTGGGCGGAAAAGGTACGGTTCTGGGCGACGCAATCGCGTGATCCGGCACCGCACTATCAACATTCGGAAATCGGTTACAATTATCGTTTGAGCAATCTTTGCGCCGCCGTCGGACGCGGCCAACTGGAAACGCTGGAAGAGCGGGTCCAATTGCGGCGTTTGAATTACGAACACTATCGCAGTCGGTTGGAACATCTTTCCGGCCTTGAGTTTATGCCGGAGCCGGAAGGACATTTTTCGAATCGCTGGCTGACATGTTGCACGATTGATCCGTTTCTGTTCGGTAGTTCGCGTGACGATATTCGCCTGGCATTGGCGGCGCAGAACATCGAATCACGTCCGGTTTGGAAACCGATGCATCTGCAACCGGTGTTTTCGATGTATCCGGTTCGTGGCGGCGAAGTTTCGGAAACATTATTCGAAAACGGCCTCTGTTTGCCAAGCGGATCGAATCTTACCGAAAACAACCTTGAGCGTGTTATTGAAACGGTTATTGCCGTTTATGAAAGAAATCGTTATTCCCGTAACAAGGCGGCATAGAACGCCGAAATGATAGGATTCTTTACGGAAACAAAAATTTTGCCCCCAAAGGTTGCCTTATGAAAATCTTAAAAGAATCACTTAAAAAAACACCTTTGTATCCTTTGTACAAATGGCTCCGTCGTACAGACGTTGGCTACCACATTCTGTATCATTTCTGGTTGCGAAAGACTCGTGTCAATCGACAAGGGAAAATCATACTGCCGCATATTAGTTATCTTATCACTAATGGTTGCAACTTGAAGTGCGAATATTGTTCGAATTTCAATCCATATAGAAAAGGAATTGTCCCAACAGAAGAACTATTGTCTTCATTTCAATCGTGGTCAAAAAAAATCGTGCCTAACCGAATGCACATTGCCGGGGGCGAGCCTTTTCTGCATCCGGCCTGCGAGGAAATAGTATTGGCTGCAAGAGCGGCATGGCCGAAGACGAATATCAATATCCTTACCAATGGAGTTTTATTGCCGCGATTGAAGGATGCCTTCCTTGAAAAACTTTGCACAAGCCGAATTCAAGTGGTGGTTTCCAAGCATTTGACCAATCAAAAATATATGCAAGATATTAATCGTTCGCTGGCAAGATTAGCTGAGTTTTCGGTCGATTTTAGGGTGTTGGAGGCAGGCGACATGTGGATTGCTCCATACAAGCTGGATGCCGACAATGTACCTCGCCCTGCAAAAAGCAATCCTAAAAAAGCATGGAGGGAATGCTGGTCAAAATACTGCACAAATATAGTAGGTTCTCATTTATTCAAATGTACCCTCCTGTCAACTGCTCGTCAAAGTGTTGTAGAAGGAAGTCTCGGCGACGATTGGAAGAGAGTTTTGTCCCACGAAGGCATTTCAGTAAACGAACCCGTTGAATCCATTTTGCAATACCTTCGCAGTAGGTCCGTGAAGGAATGCTCTGTCTGTCCGGAAAAATATGAGTTTGTTCCCGCCAGACAAATTCCGAAAGAAACACTACTTAGTGCTCTTGAGACTATTGAAGGCAAGAAAGATGCCGCAGTCTGAGAATCTGCGTGGCATAAGCGCCAAATACTATGCTAAAGATATTAACCATGTTTGAAAAAAAACGATTGAACTTAAGTCGTATTTCGAGTTCCAAACTCGCACGGCAGATAGCTTCCGATGCTTTTTGGTCGGTTTTGGGAAACTGTGTCGGAAAAGGATTGACATTCCTCTCAATGATATTGGTTGCACGCGTTTTAGGCAAAGAAGCATTCGGCGAATTTGGACTGGTTAAATCAACGGCACTGACATTCGTAACGTTTTCTGCATTCGGTATGGGACTAACCGCAACAAAATACATTGCCGAATTGCTCCCGTCAGACAAGGAGCGTGTAGGACGCATCCTCGGCTTGAGTTACATTTTTACGTGTTTCTCGTCGTTGTTGGTTGCGTTAGCATTTTGGTTTGTCGCCCCTTGGCTTTGCAAGTCGGTACTTCAATCACCGCATCTTGTCGGACTGATGCAACTTAGCGCAGTTCTATTGTTTTTACTGACGTTCTGTATGTTTCAGCAAGGTGTACTGTCAGGATTTCAGGACTTTCAAGGGGTGGCCTGTTCGAACATCATACATGGCGTAATGATGGTGCCGACCTATGTGATTGGCGCTTATTATTGGGGATTGACGGGAGTAGTTATTGGAACGATTATTGCCGCTGGATTAAATGCTTTTATCAATAGCGTGTTTATTTATCGAAACACAAAACGCCATAATATTCATTATCTGTTTTCGCAGGCAAGCCGCGAACTGGGCATATTGGGACGTTTCAGTCTTCCGGTCGTTTTGAGTTCCATATTGTATTTTACCTCCTTTTGGGGATGTCAAATGATGCTTGGTTCCCAACAGAGCGGCTTCGCTCAATTGGGAGTGTTTTACGCAGCCTTTTCGGTTTTTACGGTGCTTACGGCTGTTCCGCTCATGCTTGCTCCAATCTACATAGCGAAGTTAAGTGAATTGTTTGGCAATGGTGACATAAAACGGTTTCGCAAAACGATCTTCCTGTCGTTCGGCACCTGTGTACCGCTGGCAGTGACCATCGCTTTACCGTTCTTATGTTTTCCGTCGCTACTGATGACCTGGTGTTTTGGGGAATCCTTCCGTAGCGGAGGCACGACGCTTGCTCTACTGAGTTTGACGGCGATTTTTTGGGTTATCAATGGTGTTTTCACCCAAGTCATGGCAAGTATAGGAGGGTATTGGATTCACTTCGCTTATTGCCTTGCGGGAGTTGTCACAACTTTGTTCGTTGCATTTTGGAGCATCCCCGCCTGGGGCAGTTTTGGCCTTGCCCTGGCATTACTATTAGGGTCTTGTACGCGGGTGATATTTTTTGTGCCAATATGGTATCGGTTGGACAGGTTGTGGAAATATCCGTCAAGTCTGGGGAAGGCTACGTAGCCCTCTTCACAAATCCATAAACTTTTTATCGTTATACAAATACTTTCAAATCCTGTTGCATTTTTTTGACATGATCTCTACGAAAAACGAAAATATGCGACAAAAACCATTGGTTCCATTCTGGCAACTCTTCTTAATGTTTTTTATCGCATTTAGCGGTTTGCTTATGCCGACATGGATATTTTTTATGTGTTGCGGATATCCTCAGTGGTCAGTAGGCAGTGTACCAATTACCGCAAGCAACGTCATGCGTGGTATTCAGAGCATTTCCGTTCTCTTTTTTGGTTATATTGTCATCCGACGATTGATGATGGAGGGATTCAAAGGATTTCCTGGAATCTCTATTCCGCTTGCTTTATTGCTTGTTGCCTTATTTGTCCGACAAGTTTTTGATTATTGGTATCTCCTTGATCATTTTTGGGTCAGAGTTCTGGAACTTCTGTCGTTCAACATATTGCTGTTGGCGTTTGCAATACGCTATGACAGTGAGACGTTAAACAAAGCAACACGGTATGGAATTTTTATTCCGATGTTGGTTTTGGCCGGTATCATGTTGTTTACGTGGAGCAATCACTTCGTAGAAGGTACCACTATGCGGTCACGTGAGTTCCAAACGGAATGGATAAACCTGGCTCCAAGTATTGTCGCACCAAGACTCGATAAGGAATCGAGGTATATGCGTCCTCCACATCATCTTGTTTTGATGACCGGTTCAATCATCGGTTTGTCCGCACTGTCTCTGCTTAGGTCAGGAAAATCACTTTATTTTTTCTCGTTGTTTCCAATTCATGCTTGCGGAACGTCGTTGATTGTGTTCACCGGCTATCGTAGTTGGTTTACCGGCTACGTGTGCGCTTGCCTATTTGTTTTAACTATCCATCTACTGCATCGACTAAAGGAAAACGGCATAAGCAAAGCAACATTGAAAACTTTTGCGTCTGTCTTTGTTATCGTCGCAATGAATGTTTTCCTTGTTTATAATATAGGATTTAAAGACCGTGACTCGCTAATACGACGTTTTCAGGAATTTTCTGCTAATATCAGCGACTATCAAGCCGATGTACAGGCTCTTTCACGTCAACAAATGGATTTTATCGACATCAAGCCGGAAATACGTGATGACAAGTCAGAAGAGATTATCGACACATCTGAAACAAAGGCCAACGAGAGCGAAACCACTGCTCTCGTAGCAAGTGGCAGTGCCGAACAGCGTACTGCTGCCACAGACAATAGTGGGACAGAAAACGGCACGGCAACCGCTCCTGTTGCAACAGATACAAGCGAAGAAACAGGTCTTCAGGATAAACGTTCCCTTCTTTATAAGGACCTATATGCTTTATCAAAATCAATAAAACTGCGAAATCGTGTACCCAAGCACGATTATATAATTCTGTCTAAAGATTTGGGAGTTAAAGATCCACGATTGATTCAATACAAATTAGCAATGCTTCAGATAAGACAATATCCAATTTTAGGATATAGTACAATTTTTGTTGTAGACCTTAGAGGAGAGCCCGTCTATTTTCCGTTACACTGCAATGTCCTTATTATTTTCTCGGCAATCGGGATTTTTGGCGGATTGTTATTTCTATACATTGTCTTTACTGCTTTTATTGATGCCGTTCGCATTATCGTCTACGACATGCGTTTAGCCTGGATCCCCGCCTTGTTTATCTATCAATTTACGGCCAGTTTACTTGAACCGATAATTTTGCAAAGTGTTTATTTTTTCGTTCCTCTGGTGCTCATGCATTCCGTTGTCAAATTGCAATCCCTGAAAAACCCCGTGAAAGAAAACACGTTGGCAGGAGTAGTAGAATGATTGATTTTCGTCGATCACACCTTACCTAGAGATTTTAAGATAATATGCTTTCCATTATTATACCCATTTACAATCGTGCGGCGCTCGTTGGCGAAACGCTGGATTCTATCGTTGCGCAAACTCGCACCGATTGGGAATGCATCGTCGTTGACGATGGTTCGACCGATGCCTCCGTCGAAGTTGTCCAACGCTATGTCGCACAAGACTCCCGAATTCAACTGCTACATCGCCCTGTTGATCGTATCAAAGGCGCCCCAACCTGCCGGAATTACGGATTCGAACATTCCAAGGGTCAGTACGTCTATTTTTTCGATTCGGACGATCTGCTCAGTCCGGAATTTGTCGAAGTTGTACTCAAAAATCTCGAAAAGAATCCCGACGCGGAATATGCGGCAGTTCCTTGGGACACACTCTGCGAGTTGTCGGTTCGTATCCGCAGTTTGTCGGGGCAACTTTCCTTCAATCCACGCCATGGAACACTTTTTGAGCAATATATGTGCAATAAAGCCGTTCTTTGGACATCATGTTTTCTTTGGAAACGTTCATTCCTTGAAGCACTTCCGATGCTGTGGCGTGATGGATTGCCCTGTTATCAAGATACGGATTTTATTCGGCGCTCTCTGTGCCATGCCGAGCACGGAATTTGGATAGAGATGAAACCGGCCGCTCATTATCGGATTGATTTAATAAATTCCAGAGGGATTATCACGACCAACATGAAAGACCCAATTGGCATGACAAAAACGAGGTGTTTTGTTCACTCGTCCGTTTATAAATACTGTGTAGAAACTGGTCGGATGACAGGCCGCATCCATCGTCTTTATGTTCGACTCTTTTTTAGGGCGTTTTTGTGTGCCTGTATCATATCGGATTATCCTTTAGTTGGCCGTGAATGGCACAATTTGCTCGTTTCCCATCTTAAAGAAACGTTTCATGACCACGGTCTCCGTTTTTTCGCTGCAATCATCTTTCACGGCCGCCCTCTCCTCCGTGGCTTGGCACGCCTTGCTGGTTACTTGCGTCCGTCGTTTGCCCGTAAAGCTGCCCTTGCCAATGCTCGTTGAATTCTTCCCACATTGCGCGACGTAGTCGCCAACACAAGCATAAGAAATAAACAGTTTGACACAGGAAAGGCAAAATCATGGCCAATATTGAATTTCGGAAACTACAGCGGCAAGACGGTACCGCCTTTAGCCATTTCCTAGCGGGGGTGTTTGGAGGAAAGCCTTGTGATGCAAAGTTGTACGAATACACTCACTTCGAAAATCCGGCCGGGGAATCAATCATTTACGGAGCATGGGACGGAGAAAAACTGGTCGGAACACAACTGTCCCGAAAATGTTTTTTTCTCATAGATGGGAAAAGAACTCTTTTCGGCCATTTGGGTTCGACGGCAACGCACAAGGATTATCGCCGCCAATCAATCGCTTTGCGGCTTAACGATCTGTGTCGAGAAGAGGCAAAAAAACAAGGAGTTTCGCTTTCTTTTGGTTTTCCAAACGAAAATTCCATTGCGATCGTCGTTCGGTCTTTTGGAAGAGAAAAAATCGGAGAGTTGCCGATTTTGATTGATGCTTATCGAATACGCGAGATATTGAAATTGAAACGCCCGCAGTACTCGTCGGCGTTGTGTTCGATACTTGCCGCGATTCCGCAATGTTTTGTTTCGGCCCGCTCCGCTTTTCTCAAAAAACCGAAAGGAAACGTGCAGGTGAATCCCGTCGGGCAAGTTGACGCCGGTTGGGATCAACTGATGGAACGGATCGCTCCAGAGTACCGTGTGATTCAGGAACGCAACGCCCAATTTGTTCGCTGGCGATTTTTGAATCATCCGATCATGAAATACAAGATACTCGAAGCCCGGCGTGGCGACAAGTTGCACGGCTATTTGGTCTATGTCGTCCATCCTTGGCCGGAACGAGAAGAACACCACATACCGTGTGGTTACGTCGTTGACTTTCTCGTTCCTAAAACGGAGGAAGGTAGAAATACGTTACATCATTTGCTCTACTGTGCTCGGCGTGAAATGATCGCAGATGGTGCGGTTATTGGAACATCCATCAACAATATGCCCGAACATTTCAATTCCGTGTTTTACAAAGCGTTTTTTTTTATTGCCCCCAGAAGAATCATGCCTCGTCCCTTTCATTTTACTATTCGTGATGAGTCCGAACAGGATGCTTTCATCACCAAAGTAAAAGAAATGGGGAATTGGTATTTGACGCTGGCAGACAACGATATTATTTGACCGGAGTAACAAAACAATGAACACATTCCAATACAAACGTTCGAAAACATTTTACCAACACTACGGAAAACGGCTGTTCGATTTATGCGTCGCGGTGCCGCTGTTCCTTGCGGTTTTTCCGATTCTGTGTTTTGCTGGACTGCTCGTACTGATAACCAGTAGAAGGCCGATTTTTTTTACACAAGTTCGGCTTGGTAAAGACGGCAGAGAATTCGACATTTATAAGTTCCGCTCGATGACTGTTACCAAACAAAAATCCGGTGGCGAGGTGTTTGCCGATCATCCTGACGTAACATGGATCGGCAAAATACTTCGGCGCACAAAAATCGATGAGTTGCCACAACTTTGGAATATCCTGTGCGGAGACTTGTCGTTTATCGGTCCTCGTCCGTTGTTGCCGGAATCAATGGAACGGTGTGGCGAAGTGGGACGAAAACGGTTGGACGTTCCTCAAGGCCTTGCAAGCCTGACTGAAGTCAATGGTAACATTTATCTCGATTGGGACGATCGTTGGTGTTACGACGCTGAATACGTTGATCGTCAATCGTTCCGACTCGATCTTGAAATCTTTTTTCGTGTATTTCTCGTTATCCTGTTTGGCGAGAAGGTATTTTTGAAACCTTATCAAGGCAAGTATAAAATGCAACAGAAAAAGTAGGCCGCTTGAATAAGGAATTGTAAGAATGAAACGCATCCTTGTCGTCGCTCCGCATGCGGACGACGAAACACTCGGAATGGGCGGTACCATTGCCCGAATGACGAGCGAAGGTCATGAAGTCTTCGTCGCCGTCATGACGGGACACGGAAAAGAACCGCACCCGATCTGGGAACGGTCGTCGTGGGATGTCGTTCGTACCGAAGCGCAAGAAGCGATGAAGGTTCTCGGTGTGACGGAACTCCTTTTTTCGGAAATTCCCGCCGCGATGGTTTCCCACGAGTCACCGGTCGAAGTGAACAAGGAAGCACATGACGTTCTTGAAAAAGTTCAAGCGGACGAATTGTACATTCCCTTTTCGTGGGACCTCCACAAGGATCATCGAGACATTTCGTACGCTTTCCAAGTCGCCTGTCGTCCTCACTCGGAATTGGGACGCAAAGTAAAACGCATTTTGATGTACGAAACCGTTTCGGAAACTCATTGGAACTTTGCTTCCGGGGTCGAGCCGGGATTCATTCCGAACTGCTGGATGGACATCGGTGATCACTTGCAAAAAAAATTGGCCGCGATGGCCTGTTACAAAAGTCAATTGCGTTCGTTTCCGGATGCGCGTAGCCTTGTCGCCTTGGAATCGTTAGCCAAATGGCGAGGCTGTCAAGCCTCCATGCAAGCAGCAGAAGGCTTTCTGATCGTCCGTGAGACGGTATGAGACTCAAACTGTAAACAATTCTAATTTTTTGAAAGGAAACTACTATGACTCGTGAAGAATTCGTATCGGAGTTGGCATTCGTTTTCAACGTTGCCGAGGATTCGCTGGCGTTGGAGACAGAACTCGATTCGCTCAAGGCGTGGGACTCGATGGGCATACTGTCCGTTATCACGTTGATGCGGCAAGTCGGCTCTGCTGCCAAGGTCGATCATCTCCGGGATGCAAAAACAATCGGCGATCTCGTCAATCTGGCGGGAGACAAACTGAGCAACGCTTGATTAGGAGGTTATACTATACTAGAAACGGGGACAAATTACCCTGTTTTCCTGGTAAAAACGTCCAATCCCACCCCGTTGACAGTATAGAAGCGGGGACAAATTACCCTGTTTTCCTAGTAAAAACGTCCAATCCCACCCCGTTGACAGTATATCATGAAAATACTTGGCATCTCTTGTTGTGTTCCGAAAAACAAGGCCGATTCGTCCGCCTTCGTTTCACGCTTCGGCGAAGAACTCGTCGAACGGGTCGTCGCCAACACCGGCGTCAAAGAACGTCGCTTTATCCGGTCGGAACAGTCGGAAACCTGTACGTCGGATCTCTGCGTTGCCGCCGCCGAAGAACTGTTCAAGCAAACGGGCGTACCGAAGGATTCCGTGGATGCCGTCGTTTTCGTAACGCAGAGCCCCGATTACTATATCCTTCCAGCGACATGCGGGATCATTCAGGAACGTCTCGGATTGCCGACAAGTGTGCTGTCCTTCGACGTCAACCAAGGATGTACTGGTTACACGCACGGCTTGCTGATCTCCCAAGGGTTACTGAGCGGACTCGGCATGAAACGAGTACTCCTCCTAGTAGGAGACACGCCATCAAAAACGCTTAACCCTGACGATCAAGGGGGCGTGATGCTTTTCGGCGATGCCGGAGCGGCAACGCTTCTGGAAGCGTCGAACGAGCCGTTTCATTTCGTGGCGGGAACAGACGGGGCGGGAGCGTTAATCATCCATGCACCGCTTGGTAGTCGAAACGGGCTACGTCTTGACCGCCCGATGCCTGATCGGTCTTCCTTAATCACTCATCTTGACGGAGCCAAAGTATACGAATTCACCATCGAACGGGTACCGCCGATGGTCAATGAGATTCTGACAAAATCCGGTTGGTCTGTCAACGATGTGGACGCTTTTGTTTTTCATCAGGCGAATCAGTACATTATGCGAAACCTTGCTCGTCTGATGAAAATTCCGATGAGCAAACTGCCGATTAGTCTTGATGAATTTGGGAACACGTCGAGTGCCTCGATTCCACTGACAATGGTAACGCGGATGTGGGAAAACGTGCCGCGACCTGTGGTCGCAGAACCAACGAAGTTGGTTTTGGTCGGTTTCGGTGTCGGCTTGGCGTGGTCTGCCGTCTGTGTTAATTGGCAAGACGGAATAATCTGTCCTCTAATTGAAATGGAGTGTTGATATGACCATCTCATTTGATTTGACGGGAAAAACAATTCTCGTAACCGGAGCGTCTTCGGGCATCGGCAGAGGCATTGCCGTTGCCGCAGCGGAAGCCGGAGCGTTTATCGTTCTCGTTGCGCGAAACGAAGAACGTCTCAAGGAAACGGCGGCTCAGTGCGGCGAAAAATGTGCCATTGAACCGTGCGATCTTATGGAACTGGACAAGTTGCCGCGATTCGTCATGAACTTGGCGAAAAAGTATGGTCCCTTCTCCGGATTGGTTCACAGTGCGGGAATCGCTGTTCAAGAGCCGCTCAAGATGGTTCGCACCGCAAGTCTTATTGAAACGTTTTCGATCAATTGTATCAGTGCCGTTATGCTCGTGAAAGGACTATCCGCTCACGGTACTCACAATGAAAGCGGCTCGTCGGTCGTTTTGCTGAGTTCCGTGTCCGGCATCGTCGGCGTGCCCGGTCAACTCGGTTATTGTGCCAGTAAAGGTGCTCTCGAATTGGCAGCCAAAACAATGGCACTGGAATTGATTCCGCTGAAGATTCGAGTCAATACGATCGTTCCGGCGATGATTCGCACTCCGATGTTACATGAAATATCGGGCGATTTTCAACACAACCACCCTTCTGGAATCGGCGAAGTGGACGATGTTGCCGCTGGTGCCGTGTATCTCCTTTCTGACGCGAGTAAGTACGTTGTCGGTACTGCATTACACATCGATGGCGGATATTGCGCACAATAATTTGGTCCCATGCAAAAATACATTATCGTTTGCGCTGGCGGCTTCGGTCGGGAAATCCACTATGCGTTGTCGCTTACCGTGGCAAGAGACATGAAAGAAGGAACGATTCTCGGATTTCTCGACGACGATCCGGGAGCGTTGAAAAGCTTGATCGACAGGTATCCGCCGATTCTCGGTTCCGTGGCCGATTATCGCCCGCAACCCGATGAACTTGTTTTCATTGCAGCCGGAACGCCGTTAGTGCGACAAAAACTTTTCCGGATTTTGCACGAAAAAGGCTGTTCGTTTGCACCGGGCGTTCCTTTCGGCGCAGGCATTTCGAGAAACGTCAGCATTGGCGACAGTTCGTTTCTCGGTTGGAATGTAGGGGTCAGTTGCGACGCGACCATCGGACGCTTCGTGTCGCTCAACTGTTCTCTTACCGTGGGACATGATGCAGTAATCGACGATTACGTCGAAGTTGGTCCATTCACGGCGATCGGCGGACATTGCCATATTGAAGAGGGGGTTCACATTGCTCCGAACTGTACGATTGCTCCCGGCGTTCGTGTGGGTGCATGGTCCAAGATCAGTGCCAATACAGCCGTGATGCGCGATGTTCCACCGTGTTCCTACGTCGTCGGCGTTCCCGGAATCGTGCATCGTGATTTTGTCAGGCAGCCGGATGAACAGTGAACAACGGTGTAGTCTCACCTGCAAACCATCGACTTTATCATGCCGTCACGACAATCCACTACCGTTTGTTTGCCGCCGACCATACAACGGACTTGGCTTACACGCATCCTATTTGGCAAGGAGTCTCCGTCTTTCGGAAACTTTTCGTTGGTGATGGCACACCGCTTGATGGTTCAGGAAACGCCTTACGTAAGCCTCTTCACTTGGTCGATAAACGGGACAGGGCGGGAAGTCGCCACCAATGGTATCTACACAACTTTGGCTCGATAAGATTGGTCTTGGGGATTTTAGGGGTTTATGGTAAAATAAACTGGATGGGATTACAATTCATTTGCCGGACGAACGGCTGAACAAACGGTATTTT
>Ga0099364_10011249_pt1 | contig 12237 bp, 14 predicted proteins | sample TergutTh196P3_FD_73070 | JGI IMG/M metagenome (GOLD analysis project Ga0099364, IMG submission 73070) | Microcerotermes parvus P3 segment gut microbial communities from Pointe-Noire, Republic of the Congo - Th196 P3 | ecosystem: Host-associated > Arthropoda: Insects > Digestive system > Gut ...
GTCGGGGTGGGGGGGGGGGGGGGGGGGGGAAGGGGGGGGGAGGGGGGGGGGAAATCGATTTAGCGGAATGTCAAATTGTATTGGCGACATAACATCTGCGCTGCTTTACGACCGCTATATACGGCAATCGGAAGTCCGCCGGGCGTCATAAGCCTGTGGCCAGCAAAATATAAGCCGCAAACATTTTTTAAAAATCCGGGGTAGGTTCTCATTTTTTTCCCCAAACCGGTTATGCTCATCCACGAACCGTGATATGCGCCGGTGTATCGTTCGAAAGTAAGGGGAGTGGCAATATCGATGACTTCGATATTGTCTTGCGCCTCAGGATATTTTTGACAAATAACCTTGCGGATTTGCTCGGCTAACTTGCGTTTTTCATCTTCATAGCGGTCTTCTTCTTTTGCTTTCTTCCAAAAGTGATAGGTGTCGCCGGTAAATGTGGTGGTAAGTGTGGTGCAGCCTTCCGGCGCATACCCTTCATGGCCGTAGTAATTATTAAAATTGATGGCCGATATCTTCGTCCCTGCGTAGATGATTGGCTCTTCAAGCTCCCATTTGGGCAGTGGCGTCTGGGGTATCTCCACCCGGAGGCCAACGCCTATGAAGGTGCAGACTACGGATTCGGTCTTTTCGCGGAGTTCGGTCAACCAGGCTTCGTGTAAGGGCGTATCAAATAATTGTTCAACAGCCGACATTGTCTCCTGCGTAACAATCACTGCATCGGCGGCTAATGTTCCGTTTGTTAAATTGACGCCGGTAACGATTCCGTTTTCGATGTTGACTTTTTTTACCTTTGTATCCAAAAGCAGTCTGCCTCCCAAGTCTTCAAAAGTCTTCACCATTCTGCCGATCATGGCTAACGAACCGCCTTCGGGGAAACCACCGTCGCCCATATTCCATGTAGACAAGGTGGCAATCAGGCTAATAGATGAATAATCGTCAGGGATGATACGAAACAATCGTTGAATACCGGGATGTACTAACTGTTCGAGGTACTTTTTGCAGGAGATGCTGTACAATAGCCCTATTCTGGGAAGCGCGGGCAGCATTTTAATCAGTCCGCTGAGCGTCTTACGTTTTGGGTTTTGCGTTTTGACGCCTCTGATGTCAAAAATTGGCATCTGTAAATGGGAGAACGCTTTGACGTCTTTTACTAACCGCCGGAGCCGTTTCGCATCTTCGGGTGAAATAGCAATCAGGTGTTTGACGGTTTCCCTGATGTCCCGAAACAGATAAATGATTTGACCCTCCCATTCCACCGCATGAAAAATTTCAGGCAAATTAATTTTAACCGTCTTGTTCAGAGCGCCTGTTTCTTCCCATAACTTGTAAAGTTCTGTTTTCGGATTAGTGCCGGTACAATGTCTTACACCTTCAAATAAATATCCTTTGCGTTTCCAACCGGAACACATGCCGCCGGCCATGCTGTGCTGTTCGCATAATGTCACATCAAAACCACTACGTTGCGCGTATATTGCGGCTGTCAATCCTGAAATCCCCGCGCCAATCACTACTATTTTTTTCATCCTGTTTTACTGAGTGTTTTCATTCAGGATGCAAATTTACACGAAAATTTTTGAGATTCCTTATTTATTACTATTTTTGCACGTTTATTTATAAAAAAAAACACAACGATGAAATACGCTTTAGTGACAGGCGGTTCGCGCGGAATAGGTCGCGCTGTTTGTATCGAATTAGCTGCCAGAGGGTTGCCGGTGATTATCAACTATGCTTCAAACGAAGCGGCGGCGATGGAGACAAAACGAATAATCGAAGCAGGTGGCGGTATAGCCGAATTGCTTCCTTTCAATGTGGCGGACGGAGTAGCCGTCGATGCGGCATTGGAAGAATGGAATGTCAGACATCCGGATGACTATATCAGTATTTTAGTGAATAACGCCGGCATCCGGCAGGATACGATGATGGTTTTCATGCAGGATTCGCAATGGAAAGAGGTGCTGGATATTTCTTTGAACGGCTTCTTTTTTGTTACGCGCCGCGTACTGAAGATGATGTTGATAAAACGTAACGGAAGGATTATCAACGTAGTTTCCCTTTCAGGGCTGAAAGGATTGCCGGGTCAAACGAATTATTCGGCGGCTAAAGCGGCCGTCATCGGCGCAACGAAAGCGCTTGCACAGGAAGTAGCACCCCGGAAAGTGACGGTGAACGCCGTTGCACCCGGTTTTATTGCTACCGATATGACCAAAGACCTCGATGAAGCAATGGTGAAAAAAACCGTCCCGCTCGGACGTTTTGGACAACCGGAAGAAGTAGCATCGTTAGTCGGTTTCCTTGCATCCGATAAGGCCGCATATATCACAGGAGAAACAATCTCAATCAACGGAGGCATCAATTAATTAGGAATTAAGAATTAAGAATTAAGAATTAAGAACATTCCATAATGTTAAAATCAAAAAATATGTCGCTTTACGAAGTGAAGCAATTAGTGGAAAGGAGTAAAGGATAAAGATTCTTAAGGTTTTACGGTCTTACGGTCTTTAATAACTGAAAACTGAGAACTGAAAACTGAAAACTGAAAACTATGATAAGGAGGGTTGTCATAACGGGTATTGGGATTTATTCCTGTCTGGGGAAGAACTTGGACGAGGTGGCTGATGCTTTGTATAGGGGTAAGTCGGGGATAGGCATTGACCCTGAACGGACGAAGTACGGGTATCGCTCGCCTTTGACGGGAATCGTAAAACGTCCCGATTTGAAAAGTTTGACAGACAGGCGTATGCGTCAGTCGCTACCGGAAGAAGGAGAGTTTGCCTTGATGGCGACGCACGAAGCGCTGACGAATGCAGGCATCGACCACCGGTTCAGGGCTAACGAAGAGATAGGCGTTTTTTACGGTAATGACACTTCGGCGCAGGCGGTTATCGAAGCGCATGAGATAATGCGTGAAAAGAGAGATTCAACATTGATAGGCTCCGGAGGCGCTTTTAAATCAATGACTTCGGCTGTATCAATGAACCTTTCGACGATATTCAAGCTGCAAGGGATAAATATCTCGATTGCTGCAGCGTGCGCCAGCGGCTCCCATGCGGTAGGTCTTGGTTATGTCTTTGTAAGGAATGGGATGCAGGAGGTGGTGTTATGCGGTGGAGCGCAGGAAATTAATTTTTATTCGATGGCGGGGTTTGATGGGCTGAGCGCTTTCTCTATGCGTATCGACGAGCCGACAAGAGCCTCGCGTCCGTTCGACGCCCGCCGCGACGGCCTTGTACCGAGCGGCGGCGCTGCAAGCCTCATACTTGAGGATGAAACGCATGCCTTGAAACGGGGTGCAACTATCTATGGCGAAGTTGTGGGATATGGTTTTTCTTCCAATGGCGGTCAGATTTCGCAGGCTTGCGACAAAGGCGAAACCGCCTCAATGGAACGGGCATTGGCGGATGCAGGTATGGTGGCGTCTGATATTGACTATATTAACGCGCATGCAACCTCTACGCCGCAGGGCGACCGCTGCGAGGCGTTGGCTATCGGCAAACTGTTTGCCGCCTCACGGACGCCGGTCAGCTCAACCAAGTCAATGACCGGACATGAATGTTGGATGGCAGGAGCCAGCGAGATCGTGTATTCCTTGCTGATGATGAAAAACCATTTCATAGCCCCCAATATCAACTTTGAAACGCCCGACGAAGCAGCTATTTGCCTGAATATCATAGCAAAAACGAAAGAACAAAATATAGACACATTCCTCTCCAATTCTTTTGGTTTTGGAGGAACAAACAGTACGGTGATAATTAAAAAATATAAATAGAATATATGGAAAGAAAAGAAATCGAATCGAAAGTAAACACTTTTCTGATTGAAGAAATGGAAATCGAAGCTGAAAATATCTTCGATGATGCGAAATTAAAAGAAGGTCTTGGCCTCGATAGCTTGGATTTTATTGACATCGTGGTCATAGTCGAAAAATCATTCGGGTTTAAGATTAAACCCGAAGAGATGACAAGTGTGCTGACTGTGAAAGAGTTTTACGACTATATTGAAGCAAAAATGAAATCTTAAGATCATTTTCGTCTACTAATCATTGGAAATGGCCGGCAAAGAAAGAGATTGGCAGGGCGTAACGGGAGGGAGCGCCTTTGGACAAAAAGCGATGAAAATATTACTTTCAATCGTACATGTCCGCGTGGGTTATGTTATTCTTGTTCTTGTCGTCCCGTTTTATATGCTGTTCGGCCGGAAAGGCTATCTGTCTATTTACCGTTATTTTCGAAATCAACATCGCTATCCGGTGATGAAATCATTTTTTAAGACTTACCGGAATCATTACCTGTTTGGTCAGATGATGTTCGACCGTTTTGCCGTCTATGCAGGACAGAAACGATTCAAGGTGGATAACCCTGATAATGACCTGTTTCTCGAAATGGTTCATGCTCCGCATGGTTGTGTGATTGCAGGGGCGCACATAGGGAACCCCGAATTGTGCGGTTACTTGCTGAGCCAGCAGACCAAACGTATCAACAGTATGATTTACGGCGGCGAAGCGAAAGAAGTGCAGAAAAATCGCTTTAAGACATTGGATGATAACAATGTACGACTTATACCGGTTTCGCCGGATATGTCGCATATTTTCATTATCAATGAGGCGTTATCGAACAACGAAATGGTGAGTATGCCGTGCGACCGCGCCTTTGGAAGCGCCAAAACAGTGGAGTGTGATTTCCTGAACGGCAAAGCCCGTTTCCCTGTAGGCGCATTCGTGCTGGCATTACAGTATAATGTGCCGGTCATCGCTTTGTTTGTGCTGAAAATATCTGCCTCACGCTACCGGATTCATGTCGTTCGCGTTCCGGCGCCGCAGGAAGATAATAGACGTGAACAGATTAACCAAATGACACGCTCATTTACGGTTATATTAGAGGGTATTGTGAAAAAATACCCTGAGCAATGGTTTAATTTTTATCAGTTCTGGAAATCGTGAAAAAAATAATAGCGCTCATTTCGGCAAACTTTTACAAGATACCCTATCCGGTGTATCCATTAGGTATTTCTTATCTGTCTAACTATTTGTCGGCGACGCTACCCGATGAGTTTGAAGTAAAACTGTACGATTGTATTCATGAAGATAGCTCTTCGCTTGTTGACTTTTTGCGCGAAAACGATTTCCTGTTGGTGGGTTTGTCTTTTCGTAATTTCGATGATTCGACCAATTCGTTTGATGAAAATATTTTTGTCAATAGATATAAAGAAATAATGCGCGTCGTCCGCTCGTTTACCCGTACGCCGGTTGTCATTGGCGGGTCTGGTTTCTCGGTTTTTCCAGAGCTGATGTTCAACGAACTGAATCCCGATTACGGCATACAGGGAGAAGGGGAGGAAGCGCTTCGACAGCTTGTTCTTTCCATCGACGAAGGACGTGACCCCTATCACATTGAAGGACTTGCTTACCGGTCGCCCGACGGAACTTTTCATATAAACGGGCATACTACCTATATTTCAGCACCCGTCCTGCATGTCGAAAACAACTGGGTCGATTATTATTGGAAAGAAGGCGGAATGCTTAATATTCAGACCAAACGCGGCTGCCCGTATCGTTGTATTTATTGCAGTTATCCGTTAGTCGATGGCCGACGGGTTCGTACGCTCGACGCCCGGATGGTAGTGAAAAACATCGAAGAACTCTACTTTTCGAAAGGTGTCTCTTACCTGTTTTTCACCGATTCGGTTTTTAATATTCACACAGCTTATAACGAAGAGCTTGTGCGCCGTCTGATCGAAAGCAAAGCTAAAATCCGCTGGGGCGCGTATTTCTCGCCGTCCAACATGACATTCGACGAACTGAAACTGTACCAGCAATCAGGATTGACGCACGTGGAGTTCGGTACGGATTCCCTGTCCGACAGTCAATTGGAGAGATTTGGCAAGAATTTTCGTTTTTCGGAAGTAAAACAACAAAGCGAATATTGCGGGAATCTGGGAATATTTTATGCCCATTACCTGATATTAGGCGCCTATGGCGAGACGGAAGAGACGCTTAACGAGACATTTGCGCGCTCAACGGAACTCGGCTTCACGATTTATTTCCCATATATTGGGATGCGTATTTATCCGGATACGGAACTGTGCCGGATAGCTATCGACGAGGGACTTATCTATTCGGCTGACGAGTTGATAAATCCGGTTCGTTACATATCGAAAGAGATTGATAAAGAAACGATTCGCTCGCGCGCCATGACAACCGGTCAGCGATGGGTTTTCCCCGACGACCCTCAATCGCCGATGGTGGATGTACTGCGCAAACGTGGACGTAAAGGTCTGTTATGGGAATATTTACGATTTTATCCGATGTAGTTTTCAGTTTTCAGTTTTCAGTTTTCAGTAATTAGTTTTTAGTTTTCAGAATAAAATGAGTATTCGACCGACTGACATAGATGTTCTTGACTTGTTACCGCATCGGCAACCTTTCATTATGATCGATAAGCTGACGCACTTCGACTTGAAATCGGCCAAAACAGTTTTCACCGTACGTAACGATAACCTGTTTTGCTGTGACGGCGTAATGGAAGAAGCCGGATTGGTCGAAAATATTGCTCAAACATGTGCTGCACGAACCGGTTTCAAGCAAATCAAACAGCAGGTGGAAGTAAACGACATCGTGCCTGCCAATTCGAATCACACGATAGAAAAAGTGAAAATAGGAGTAATCGGAATGATTAATATGTTGGAAATGAAACGCTGTCCTTTAGTGGGAGAAGTATTGGAAACATCGATGGATATTGAAGAAGAATTTTTTTCTACTACCTTGGTATGTTCGGAGGTTAAGATTGGAGACGAAACAATCGCTACCTGCCGGATGAAGTTGTTTTTAACAGATAAAACACCTGGGGAAAATGGGGAATCAAGGGAATCAGAGTTATGAACCAAATAAATCATAGTTATGTTATTGAAGGTATCGAAAGAATTTGAGGTCAGGTTCAGCGAGGTGGATGCGATGAATATTGTATGGCATGGCTCTTATGCGCTTTACTTCGAGGATGCGCGCGAGGAGTTTGGGCGTATTTATGGACTGAGCTATCAGCTTTTTATCGCAAATGAATGTCCGGCGCCATTAGTTGAGCTAAGTTTCAGATATATCAAACCCCTGCTTTACGGTCAACGCGCGCGCGCGAACATTTATTATATTAATACACCCGCAGCAAAAATTGTTTTCGATTATGAAATAGTGCTGATAGACGACAATAGCCTTGTTACAACAGGGACATCTGTGCAGGTCTTTGTCGACAGGAATTATAAACTGATGCTTACTAATCCTCCGTTCTATGAAGAATGGAAAAAAAAATATAATTTATTATGACAATCTTATTAAGCGACAATGTGGTTTCTACTTTGGGTTTTACGACAGATGAAAACTACAGAAAAGTAAAACAGGGAGTATGCGGCCTTACGTATTTTGAAGACCGCTTTGGGTTACCGGAACCTTTCGTGGCTTCTGAGATTGACGAAGTCCTGTTAGAGGAGGCTTTTTTGAAAGTTACCGCAGACTATTCCGACCTGTTCGAAAAGAACGATATGGATGAGGAAAAGAGAAAATATCTGTTGACAGCGCGAAAAGGCGTCAAATATACGAAATTGGAAAAAGCGGCTATCGTTTCAATTGCGGAAGCATTGAAAAGTACAGCTATCGACACAACCGACGATGATAATGTGCTCTTCATTTTATCGACTACTAAAGGGAATGTATTTCTTTTAGACGAAAACGAAAAAGAAGGATACCAGCGGGAGCAAATGTATCTATGGTATTCGGCAAAACTCATTTCCGAATTTTTCGGGAATATTAATGCTACCTTAGTTGTTTCTAATGCCTGTATATCAGGCGCTTCTGCACTTATTGCCGCACAACGCGAATTGCAAACGAGAAGGTGTCGTTATGCAATTGTAACAGGCATTGATGTGCTTTCCAAATTTGTTATTGCAGGGTTTCAATCGTTTAAGGCTTTGTCGCAAGCGGCATGTAAACCTTTTGACGCCAACCGTAAAGGATTAAATATCGGCGAGGCTGTCGCGACGATAATTCTGACCGAACACCCCGCAGGAGTGTGCAATAGCAGTGATATTGAATTTACATCGGGAGCGATGCGCAATGACGCCAATCATATATCCGGCCCGTCGCGGACGGGTGATGGCGCTTATGCCGCTTTACATTTTGTACTGTCTGGCGTCGACCCAGAGGAGATTGCGTTTGTATGCGCACATGGCACCGCCACCCCTTACAATGACGAAATGGAATCCGTTGCGTTGACACGTGCAGGATTACAGCATGTGCCCGTTTATAGCCTGAAAGGATATTTCGGACACACGTTGGGAGCGGCAGGCATACTTGAAAGTGTGATTTCCATTCAGGCGCTGAAAGAGGGAACCATCCTGAAAACGCTTGGATGCGATACGCCCAGTGTCGCCTGTCCGTTGGATGTCGTCATGGAGAACAGGGATACAACGAAGCGCCGTTGTATTAAAATGCTGTCAGGCTTCGGCGGTTGCAATGCAGCCCTGTTATTTACCAAACTATACTAAATTTTTGAAGTTATGAGTATCATTAAGTCATATTGCAAGATTCTCCCGGAAAGCGTTTGCCTGAATGGAAAAATGGTTTTTGAATCCCTTCACCCCTTCATTATGAACGGGTTCTTTTCGGCTATCTATGAACGCATGGGGATTGACTATCGCAAATTTTTTAAGATGGACGCCTTATCGAAATTAGGTTTTCTTGCTTCCGAACTCTTACTTAAAGGCGCCGATAGAACCGAACCGAAACAGGATATGGGTATTATCCTTTTCAACAGTAGCTCATCGTTGGAGGCCGATACGAACTTCCAGAAAACGATTCAGGACAGGGATAACTTTTTCCCCTCGCCAGCAGAATTTGTGTATACATTGCCGAATATTGTGACGGGAGAAATAGCTATACGGAATAAAATTATCGGAGAAACCGTTTTTTATGTGCTGCCCAAATTTTATGCAGATACTATCAGTGAGATGATTGAGTACACGATGTATTATGCCGGTTTAAAATGTGCGTTGGCAGGATGGGTTGAGGTTGATGTCTTTCATAATACGTTGAACTGTCTGATGATACTTTGTGCGACGAAACTGTCTTATCTGCCGGCAGGACTTGAAAACATTTATTCCGGCGAACCGCTGTGCTTGAATGACAGCAATTTAATTGATTTGTGTAATTATTAAAATAGTAAAATGTTATGGATGAATTAATTTATGAATTAAAGAACGAGATTATTAAAGTGTTGAACCTTGAAGGAATGAAACCGGAAGATATAGCCGACGACGGCGAACTTTTCGGCGAAGGCTTAGGGCTTGATTCGATAGACGCGCTCGAACTGATTGTGTTGTTAGAGAAAAATTACGGAATCAAACTGAAAGACCCGGCGCAAGGGAAGGTAATCTTCAAATCTGTTCGCACGATGGCGGAATTTATACAAACAAACAGGACAAAATAAGTCGAATCATACATGAGCCAGGATGTCTATATCACCGGAGCCGGCGTTGTCTCCGCCATCGGGATGAATAAAGCCGGGACGCTTGATGCTTTGCTTAATCAACGAACAGGTGTTGCGCCAATCAGGTATCTTCAAACAAAGCATACCGGTTTGCTCGTCGGTGAGGTGAAATTCAGCAACGACGAACTGCGTGAGATGTTATATATCCCACCTTCTGAAGCATTTATCCGTTCTTCGCTACTTGGTATCCCTGCCGTCCTGGAAGCGATGCAACAAGCGCAACTTTGCGATATGCACGAAAGCGCGAAAGCACGAAAGCACGAAGGCGCGTCGTCCCTTCGCGTCGCCTTTCTCTCCGGGATAACGGTCGGCGGTATGGACCAGGCAGAACTGTGGTACTCCGATTTTCTGCATAATGATTCAAAAAACGATTATATCGAACTCAACGATTGCGGCGCATGTACCGAACAGATAGCTGATTATATTGGCGGTTTCCGGATGGTCTCGACTGTTGTGACCGCTTGTTCATCGTCGGCCAACACAATCATGATGGGCGCCGAACTGATAAAAAGCGGACGCGCCGACATTGTGGTGGCGGGTGGGACGGAATGTCTTTCGCGATACCATGTGAATGGTTTCAATACGTTGATGATACTCGACAAGTTGATCTGCCGTCCTTTCGACCGCGACCGCGCCGGCATCAACCTCGGCGAAGGCGCCGGATACTTGGTACTGGAATCGGCCGAATCGGTTGAACGTCGCGGCGTGAAACCTGTCGGCAAAGTGTCAGGTTATTGTAATGTATGCGACGCCTATCACCCGACAGCCTCTTCACCCGACGGACTGGGTCCCTATCTTGCAATGAAAGGCGCCCTCGAAGATGCAGGCCTGAAACCCGAAGAGATAGATTATATCAATGCACATGGCACAGGTACACCTAACAATGATCTGACAGAAGGACTCGCAGCAATGAAACTGTTTGGCGATACAATGCCCCCTCTTTCATCTATCAAAGCATATACCGGCCATACGACAAGCGCCGCCGGCAGTTTCGAAGCTGTCGTTTCACTGCTTACATTAGAACATAATTTCCTGCCCGTCAATTTGAATTTTCAAAACCCGATTGAAGAACATAACTTCACGCCTATTACGAACTCAACCCCTTCACGACAGTTGAAACATGTTGTATCGAACTCATTCGGCTTCGGAGGCAACGATTCAGCAATCATCTTTTCAAGGATGTAAATAACGGGCGAATGGGCGAATGCACGAATGGGCGAATTACTAATTCTTAATTCCTAATTAAAAAATGGTTTTTATACAGTCAGCAAATCAAATATCGGTGCAAAAACCGTTGTCAGACGAATGGTTTGATAATCCGATATATCACGGGGAAAGGCGTGTGCCGACCCTGAATCCTGATTTTACGCCTCATTTTTCGGCTTTGCAGTCGCGTCGTATGTGTGTGTTGTTGAAACGTGCGGTCGTGCTGTCACGTCTTGCGTTGAGAGAGGCTTCGATCGGGATGCCCGACGCCATCATCAGCGGAACAGGACTGGGATGTATTGATAATACGGAGAAATTTTTATATTCAATCGCCGAAAATGAGGAACAATTTCTTCAACCCACCTATTTTATGCAGTCTACGCATAACATACTCAGTTCGACAATTGCTATCGATCTGAAATGTCACGGATACAACAATACATTTGTGCATCGCGGCGCCTCCTTCGAGAATGCTTTGTTAGATGCAGTCATGCAGTTAGAGCAAGGGCGCGTTCAGACTTCATTGGTAGGCGGTTATGATGAACTGACCAACGATTATTATCAATTTTTCCACAGGGTAGGTATCTGGGATTTCGTGGATGGTACGTCGCCAAAAGAGAAATGTTTTGCAAGCGAAGCCGCCGTCAGTATGCTTCTCAGTAAAACAAGAAACGAACATACGATATGCGAACTGAACGACGTCGTACTGATGCATAAACCGACGCCCGAACAGATGCAACAATCGCTTGACGCCTTGCTTGCAAAAGCCGGTTGCAGGATGTCGGATATCGACGCCGTACTAACGGGTATAAATACCCATGCTGCCAACGACAAGGTTTACAGAGACGCTATCGACCTTTTTTTCGGAGACATCCCTGTTTTGCAATACAAACATCTGTTCGGCGAATCGCTTTCTTCGTCGGCCATCGCGGTTTATGTGGCAGTGATATGCCTTCGTAAGGGTTATGCCCCTGCGATATTAACAACTAATTTTCAGGCAAACGCTTCAACGGATATAAAGAGTATCAAACGTATCCTTGTCTACAATCATTTCAGAAACAAATCCCACACCTTAACCTTATTATCATCATGCTCAAACTAATAAGCTGTTCCGTCATTCAATGTATGTTTCTCGCCGCCGGACAAGTATTTCTAAAGTTCGGTCTCGGTAAAACGGGGCCATTCAGTTGGACATGGAAATATTTCCGCGACTTCTTCACCAACTGGTGGTTAGTAGGATCGGGCCTGTCTATGATCGCCGCCACCGTTCTATGGTTTTATTTGCTGAAAAATAACGATTTATCGCTCATATATCCATTGATAAGTATCAGTTATATTTTCGGAACGTTAGCCGCCGTTTTCATCTTCCACGAAACAGTACCACTCACACGCTGGATAGGCGTCCTATTGATTATGGCCGGCGTCGCCTTCCTCGCCAAATCAGCCTGATTTTTTTATGTCAGGGGGAGGGAGGTATTGAGATTATTTCAATTTCTTCGTT
>Ga0099364_10011250_pt1 | contig 12237 bp, 20 predicted proteins | sample TergutTh196P3_FD_73070 | JGI IMG/M metagenome (GOLD analysis project Ga0099364, IMG submission 73070) | Microcerotermes parvus P3 segment gut microbial communities from Pointe-Noire, Republic of the Congo - Th196 P3 | ecosystem: Host-associated > Arthropoda: Insects > Digestive system > Gut ...
ACGGTATCGACTGGGTTATCTGCGGCGGCGAGAGCGGGCAGAATCCCCGCCCGATGGAAACCGCATGGGCGTTCAATCTCATGGCGGAGTGCGCGATGCAGCGGGTGCCATTTTTTATGAAGCAGATGAGCGGCAAGAGGGAAATCCCGGAACTGCTGCGAGTGCGGCAGTGGCCGAAGGTAGGAGGTGAGAAAATTGATTGAGTGCAGGAAGTGTAAAAAGGCGGTCATACTTTACCAGCGCGAAAAAGAAGACGACCAATCGCAAGTCTTCAAGCTGACCGGGCTGGTACGTTGTAATCGCTGGGGGCGTGCGTATGTGTCAAAGGACACCAAGAGCGAATGCGGGGCGTATGAGCCGAAACGCGGATGACCCGGAACGATGGGGCCCGGGTATGCTTCCGGGCCCCGGATTGGAAGAGGTGAGACAAATGGCGATTCAGATAAAATCATCATTCGGACAATGGAAAACGGTTGAGATGGAACGCGCAAGGGAGTTCATTCGCGGTAGGCTTGACAGAGGAGCGAGTGCAAAAAGAATAGACAGCGTTTATTTGCGCGGAATATCCGTTGATGCGTTAATGGGTCAAAGAAAAAAGCCGGAATCTGCGCCTATCGAAGAATTTCCACATAAGCACAAAGAAGAGACAAAGGAAATCAACGAGTATGAGAGAGAAATCAAGGATTGCACCGTCGAGCTGGAAAACCTCGCCAGAAAACAAGCGTTTTGCAGATTTCAAGAACAGGTATTATTTTCGCTGATGGTTTGGCGGTGTGACGAGAGTGTCAGAAAATGCTTGCCGACCGTAAGTCAATGGATGTGCGAATGTTCAGAAATATTATCAAAAATTGCCGGAGGTGATTCAAATGGCGATTGACAAACTGCCCGATGGAGGCGGCTACGCGCTGGTGTGCGATGTGTGCTGGGAGGTTCCGTATTCCTCCGACGATTTTAACGACGTGGTTGACCACAAAAAAGAAAACGGATGGAAATCGCGCAAAGCAGATGGGGAGTGGATTGACGTATGCCCGGATTGCCAAGATTGACGATGGGGAGGTGTGGATTGTGAACGTGGTGACGATTAGTATCATTTATGTTGTGATGACTGTGGTGACATCCTGCATTATTAGGTGGGGGTTTGCAGAAGACGAGGATGATGATTATGGGATTGTGCTTATTGGGCTTATGTGGCCGTTTTCTGCTCCATTTTTCGTGATTATAGGTGCTATGCGCTTGATTGGGATGATACCGGACTTGCTTGGCAAAAAAATAAAAAGCGAGAGAGAACGAAAGGATGGTAGCTCAAAATGAGAATACACAGCGATGAAAAATGCTTCATTTGCGGACAAAGCGCGACGGACATACGAACCGGATGTTGTGCGAACTGTACGTCGCCCGGATTAGTGCCGTCTGAGCGTTTTCTTGAAGCAGAGAAGCATGTCACGGAACTTTTTGAGCGCGACACCGCGAAGCCGCTCAAAAAAGAACGAACCCTTGTCGGGGATTCCCGTTGCCCGACCTGCAATGTGGCGTTTTATGACGTGGGCAGAACGAACTTTTGCGGGAACTGCGGGCAGCGGTTGTTGTGGAAGGAGGAATGACCATGTTTTTTGAAAAAATGAAATTTGGGGGTGAGCGTTAAATTAAAATAGCGTAGTCTTGCGAAATTGAAAAATGAAAAAGTGAGGTAATGAAAATGTTTGAAAGAGGTTATGAACTAAGTCGCGGTGCGATGCCGATGCCACAAGGACTTACCACGGAGCGCATGATGCCATACACGCAGGCTGACGAATTTGAGAAAATAATCGGTCTTGCGGAAAAATGCAATGTCGAAAAAACGCCGGAGCTGTTCAGCGATGTTTTCAATCGGCTATATCCACCACAACCGACGGCGGGGGAAAATGTCGCGTCCATCGTCGAGAGCATAAAGCCGCTTGGCGAAATGATTATCAACAAAATTGAGGAAGTCGGAAAGAGGAGAAGCGCCGCTGAAATCTCAAACAGGCCGAAAAAGAAGGAAACCCGCGCATGAAAGCGAAAGCCGCCCCATAAGAGGCGACCCCCACCGTTGCTGTGAGACCTACAATCACAGTATACCACATATTGGGGGGCGTGTCAAGTGACGAAAGATGAATTGCGCGAATATCGGAGCCTCAAGACGGAGCTGGGGCAGCTTAACGACGAAAAAACGCGGCTGCGTTCCATCGCGGAAAATTGTGTGCGGTCTATGGGGCAAATAAAAACATCATCGGGGCATGACCCGCTGCCGGGCATCATGGATAAATTGTCCGAAGTAGATGAAAAGCTGTTGCCGCGTCTTAAAAAATCCGCCGACATGCTGGTGCGAATAGAGACGTCGATAGATGGTCTGCCCGCTCAGGAACGGGTGTTAATTCGGGCGTACTACATCGAGGGCAAGCGATGGGAACAGGTAGCGGACGAGGTTGGTTACAGCGTGAGGCAAATACATTACATCCACGGGAACGCTTTGCGAAAGATTGGGAGAGGGGCGCGGGATAATGCTGGAGCTGAATAAATTATACCACAACGCGGGCTTTGAGTTCATCGGCTTTGACCTGGACGCAGACTATCACGCCGCCGCCAATGAGCGGTTGGAAGCAGAGCGGGCGCAGTTGCGGATGGCGTTTTGACGCGGAAAAAAATTTTTATTTTTTTTTGAAAAAAGGTGTTGACATACTGCTAGCAGTATGCTATACTGTAAACGGATAGAGGTTGCGGGCGGGAGAAGCCGCCGGACACGGGAGGGCAACCAAATGAAAATCACGCTAGAATGCTCAAAAACACTTTGTACTACTTGCGGACAGCCTATCGACAATCCGTATAGGCGCTGGAACGACGGCAAAATAGCCGAAGGATGTGTCAGCGAAGAACACACATTAAGCGCATGGCTGTTGTCTCCAATTTCAAGAAGCTGGCACGAATCGGAGGCGGCTGTCAAGATAAGAGCCGAAACTAAAAAACGCCTAGAAAGCTAACCGCGCAACCCATCAGCGCCGAGCCGGGCGGCCAATCCCGGCAGAGCCGGAACACCACAACAAAAGACAGATAAAGCGTTGCGGGCGCGAAAAGGCGCCGGACACGGGAGGAAAAAACGATGACTACTCAAAAAAACGGCCTCAAAGACGAAATGGTAGCCTTTTTGCAGTCCAAAACAACCTGCCATCTGAAAGAAATGGCTCAAAAGCTAGTAAATGATGACTCGGCGCACTCAACGGTAATTTTCTGCTTCGTACTTAGTGAGTTGGAATCCCGACTGGACGAATCTGAATATTTAGCTTTTGAAAGCTCCTTGTAAGTACAACAGCGCGCACAGCCACCCCAGAAAACCACAACCCAAAAAACAGGAGGTCAACAAAACGTTAAGGGCATTTTATTTAGCGGATAAGATAACCGGAGAACTTGTCACCTACTCACAGGCAAAGGAAATCTTTTACAGCAAGCCGCGTGGAACACTTGAAAACGTATTTGACGAATACATCGAAACAAACATCACCAGCGCCGAAACAATCACCGCGCCGAACTTTATAGAATCTATAAGAATCTAACACCCATCAGCGCCGAGCCGGGCGGCCAATCCCGGCAGAAAGGGAGGATTACCATGACAAGCCTTAAAGAGTACGTTGATTACGGTATCAACAAAGACGATTTTGTCGAGATGCTCCGGGTGTCCGCAGCCACTATGCGGGCGCAAAGAGAAGGCAGGGTTTATATCGGTGTTCCAAGCAAAAGCTATCGTGAGCCGGGCGGAAGCGCCTTCGGAAAATTGATTAAAAGAGCCGGGAACCCTGTACAGCGCTCAGCCCTTGGGATTCAAGAAAAATTTTGAGAGAGGCGGGAATAGCATGACGTTTACCGAGAGGATTTTGCTCACAGCGGAGTTTTACACGGCTAAAGCTCCACGTGACCCAGACCAGATTTTTGCAGCAACCGGACTTCCGGGCAAGATTTCAAGCTCGTTTATTGATGCTCTTCGTGATTTGGAGCGACATGCCGCACAGTGCGACGAAGATGGAGACGATTGATGCACCGACACTACGACCGAGAAGCCGCGTGGGCGAAGAAAAAGTACTACCAGATTAGCGTCAGGATTACGCCCGAAGAGCACGACAAGCTCAAAGCCATACTGCGCCGCATCGACAAGACGCTGGTAGCGTGGCTGCGGGATAAGATTTCGGAGGATGAACGAGCTTAACCATATAATACCAAAAAGATTGCAGTAAATTGCAGTTTATTCTGTGTTATAATGGCATTGTGAAAAAGTGACCGTCCTGTTTGGCAGGGCGGTTTTGCTTTGCGGAAAGCGGGTGGGCGTATGGATGATTTTGAACTGGATTTCAGCTTGCCGGATTTTGATTTGGGGTTTGATGAGCCGGAGGATGACGGCGCGGAAAAAGAAAAGCATCCAATAGAATATATGCCGGACTATCAGCAAAAACGCGCTCGCGGGCTTGACAACTTATTTCACATGAACGCGCCCGGCGGTAACGAATGGGGCATCCCAGAGACCGAGCCGATGACGGAAAATTTGTACGGTATTGAATGGATTAGCTTTTGGGACAAATCAAAATACATCGGCGACCCGGAAAATATGGGCGTCCATTTCTTCATCGAAGATTTTCAATTTAAGAGCATTTGGGAAAAACCGGACAAGCATCTCGATTTTTTGAGGAACTGCCGCGCCGTTGTGACGCCGGATTTTTCGGTGTACACCGATATGCCGAAAGCGCAGCAGTTGTGGAACCATTACCGCCGCCAATGGTGCGCCAAATACTGGCAAGACAACGGCGTGAATATCGTATCATGCGTGACATGGGATTTGCTCGACCCGCAACCGTGGAGCCTATACGGCATTCCGAATGGGACACAGATTGCGCGGTCGTGGGTGAATAAAAACGGGATGAAGCAGGAGCGGCTTACGGAATTTCTGAAAATCATAGACCGGCTGGAGCCGACGAAAATTTTCATCAAGTGCTCACCCGCCGATGAACGGGAGCTGCGCAAGCATTTTAATTTTGAGGTTATTCCTCCTGTGAGGTGGTAAACGTGGGTGACACGAGCAGCGGGATTGTCGTCATAAGAAGAGATGATATTTCAAGCAGGATAAGTCAAGGAACATCTTTACCGATAGTGCATGACTATAGCATTAGCGAAGTAAAGCAGTTTATCAACCAAGCAATTCAAAGCGGTAGCATATCAGACCTAACGAGGGCGCGGCAGATTTCACAGTACAATGAGCAGCAATGGCAAGCAGCACTCAATCTCACGGAGAGGCTCATAGAATCAGAACAAGCCAGAGAACGACCGCGCCAGCGTGAAATAGAGCGGTGGAGAAACACATTGAACAGAGAAAGACGCGGATTAAGCGCAATGGCGGCTGAGACAAGGCGAATAAACGCCGCAATAAGACGCAATAGGTAAATCCGGTCAAGACGGGGTTAGGAATGGTGATGATTTATGGCAAAGCCAAAATATGAATACTGGCTGACGCAAGAGGGATTAGTTCTGATTGCGGGATGGGCGCGGGACGGGTTGACCGAAGAACAGATTGCTCGTAACATGGGTATTCGGCGGCAGACGCTTAACACTTGGAAAAACAATCATAGCGTCATTAAAGACACCCTAAAGCGAAACAAAGAAGTTGCGGACTATGCTGTGGAAAACGCGTTGTTCAAAAAAGCGCTGTCTGGCGATACCACAGCAATGATATTCTGGTTGAAAAATCGCCGTTCGAAGCAGTGGCGCGATAAGCATGACGTCAGCGTGGACGGGGAAATCAATATCCACGTGAGCGGGTTGGATGAATTGGAGGATTGACGATGAAAGAACCGATTATAGAATTTAGGGACATTGAGCAAGCGTATGACTGCCTGAGAGAATGGCAGGAACGGTTGTTTTTGACGGACTGGATTATCAAGATAATTCTTGAAACAGAGCCGATTATTGATGATGGAGAACGTCAAGCTTGGCAGATAGAATACAATACCGCAACCAGATGCGCGAAAATATATCTTACCCCACACAACGACGACACAGCAAGCCGTATCAAAAAGATAAGCCATGAAAAAACCTTGGTTCACGAACTATGCCATTTGAAATTGGATTTTGCCTGTGCGCCACACACGTTAGAACAGGCTTGGTTTGCCAAAGTAGAGCACACTCTTATAGAGCAGTTTGCAATGTCACTGATAATGGCGAAATATGGAATTGGTTTTGATTGGTTCAAGAATTTCTAGGAAATGGACGTCAAAATTCATTGGCCGGATATGATCGGTTCGGGGTATCGGTCATTTTGGAATTGCCGGAAGCGGTATCGCGTCAACAAAGGCGGGCGCGGGAGTAAGAAGTCTTGCAACGCGGCGATATGGTTTGTCTGGCACATGATGTATTATTGGCATCGTCACAAAGTCAAGCCGAATTTGCTGGTTGTGCGTCGGTACTGGAACACCCATAAAGACAGCACGCGGGCGCAGCTTGTTTGGGCGATTAACCGTCTGGGCTTCGCGTCTCTGTGGAATATTCCGAAATCGGAGCTGACGCTGACGTATAAACCGTCCGGGCAGCAGATACTGTTTCGAGGGATGGATGACCCGCAGAGCTTGACGTCCATCACCGTATCGGACGGGCATCTGTGCTGGGTGTGGTGGGAGGAAGCCTTTCAGATTACCAACGAGGACGATTTTGACAAAGTCGATATGTCTATCCGCGGCGAGCTGCCCGCGCCGCTGTTCAAGCAGCACACGCTGACGCTGAACCCTTGGAGTGACAAACACTGGATAAAGCGGCGGTTCTTCGACCTGACCGACGATGATACGCTGTCGATTACCACCACGTACAAGCAAAACGAATTTCTACCGGCGGACGACATCGCCGTGTTTGAGAAAATGCGGCAGAACAATCCGCGACGGTACGCCATTGAGGGTGATGGCGAATGGGGTATCGCGGAGGGGTTGATTTTCTCCAACTGGACGCAAGAGGCTTTCAACATCGACGCTCTTGTCGAAAATACGGAGTATCGCGGTCTGTACGGGTTGGACTTCGGGTATAACGACCCTTCGGCTTTTGTGGCGATGCGATTTAAGCCGGGGGATTTTGTTTTATACGTCTATGACGAATTTTACCAAAGCACGATGAACAACAAATTGATTGCAGATACGCTGATTACCAAAGGCTATCGAGCCTGCAAGATTATGGCTGACAGCGAAGACCCGCGAACCATTAACGAGCTGAAAACGATGGGACTGTCCGGCATCAGAGGTGCGGCGAAGGGCCCGGGGAGCGTCCTCGGCGGCATACAGAAATTGCAGGATTACAAAATCATCGTACACCCGCGCTGCCAGAATGTCATCGTCGCGCTGAGCAACTACGCATGGGAAACGGACAGAAAGTCCGGGCAGATTGTCAATAAGCCGCAGCATGATTTTTCGCACATCCCCGACGCGATGAGATACGCGATGGAGGACATCGGTCGGCGCGGTGTGCAATACGCATAGGAGGAAACCACAATGCCAAACGGAAACGATATCCGCCGCCAAGTGGCGCGGCAAATGCAGAATAACGCACCCACCCGTCCGCAGACACAACCCCGGCCGACCGCACAACCGATGGGCGGCGGCATACGCGACGCGCGCCTGATGATGAATGTGCCTGAGGGCGGCGGCGGTGGAGGCGGAACGACCAATCATGCCGCGCTCAGTAACCTCGGGTTCGACCAGTCAGGTCATACGGGGTTCAGCCGCGCCGTACACACGCACACGGCGGCGCAGATAACCGACCTCGTTGTCCCGACGCCCCGCGATTTTACCGCAAGCCCCATCACCGAGCCTGAGATTTCCGCAAACGCCGTGACGGACAGTAAGATAGGCTTCCGTGCGGTGCTTGACCAAGCGGCGGACGGGACGCTGGCGCCTATCAACAATAAGTACATCACAACATGGTTGCAGGCACTCCGCAACAACATGAAGTTCGCTTTCGAAGAAGTAGGGCGGCTTGACGACCTCGAAGCTGAGATAGACCGGCGCGATGTTGTCTCGCTGGAGGTAAACATAGACCAGACGGAGATCATAGTTACCTACGCTGACAACACGCAAGAGCATATCGACATATCGAAAGCGGAAATCTCCCTCGATTACGACCCGGATACCAAGGAGCTTATTTTCATCGACCCGCAGGGCAACGAACAGCGTATCCCGCTGGGCGACTTGGTGCCGGTGATAGAAGGTTCAGACGGCGAGCATATCAACGTGGACACGACGAACAACGTCATTTCGGCACAGCTCAAAGCTGGCACCATTACCGAAACGGAGCTGTCCGAGGAGCTGATTGAGTTCATCGAGGCGCAAGCCTTTGACGACAGCGCGGTAAACGATGAGCTTGCCCGTCTTGAAACTGACAAGACGACGGAGACGTGGGTGCAAGGCAATGCCATTACAAAAGGTGTGGCGGGGACATACGTCCAAATTGCGCCTGACGCGACCCCCGCGAACGAGTTTGAGTTCAACACGCTGGCCGAAATACGGGATAAGATAAGCAATAAGATTTTCACTGCGAGTGTCACCGTAAACATCAATTACCCTAGTGAAGGAGCTCTTTGGCTTTCCAACGTCTTTATGTACGAGGGCAGCGCACCGAGGCTTACAGTAAACATTCGAGCCACGGTGAGTTCCGCCATAGTGCTGAACAACATCAAGACGTACTATACGACGGGTGTGACCCCTACAAGTATTATACAATTCTATGTCCCGTTTGAAGGACTGCTACACTTCATCAATGCGCCATACAACATACGCGTAGACGCTGGTGCTGTTGTGGACGGTCACGTAAGAATCGCTAACCAACTGCGGCTAACTGATAGTGTAATAAACACCACGACGCTAGGTATGCGCGCAAGCTCATTACAGGTAAGCCCAGGTTCTGTGTTGACACTAGGCGCGCCGCTCAGTGTGGACGGGACGATTCAGATATACGGGACGTTGAACCTTGCTGATAACGGCGCTTTAACTTATGGTGGCGCCCTTAACGTCTCTGGGTTTGTTATCGACCACCGAACCAACCGGCCCCTTGAAACCTTCGCGCGAAAAGAAGCTCTGACAGGGTTTGCCAGCGAGGAGTGGGTAGACGACAACTTCGTGAACAAAGACCCGATGGTCATGTCGCCAGCGGATGGTTCGGTGTTGGATTACGCAGACGCACAGCCTCGTGGCATAACGCCGTTTGTCAATTCGGGGACGACGGCCACGGATACGCCGCTTCCCACCAGCGGGTTCAAGTACGTCCTGTATAAGCACACCTCCATCCTCGGGACGCTGATGGCCTTTACAACACCGGCTTCGGGATCGACCAGCCGCGCGTTCTTCAACTCGCGCAACAATGCGGGCTGGATTGGCTGGCAGGAGATAGCCACTCAAGAGTGGGCACTGAACCGCGATCCGGTGCTTCTGGAGGACGACACTGACCTGAACGACATACACGCCCCAGGTAACTATCGGTCGATAAATGACGCGAACGCCGCGACCATCTTGAACCTACCGATGGTGCCGATTACGGGCTTTAATCTGCAAGTCCTTAAATACGGGAACCTTGACAGTCAAGTTTTCCAAATGCTGCATACGACCTCCAACTACGGGCGGTATTTCTTCCGCTACGCCAGCTCGTCCGGTGAGTGGCGGAACTGGGTCAGCATGACCAGCTCCGCGCTTCGATTGCCGCAGGGGACGGACTTCAACGCGGTCAACAACGGCAACTGGTATGTCAATAACGCGGCGGACGCACAGACGATGTTGAACATCCCCATTAACAACACAGGGGGTATTTTGGAGGTCATCGCCCTCGACGCGAGCGATACCAGCGCAAGAAAACAAAGGTTCACGACGTTCAACATTTCGGCCATCTATGAGCGCGGCTACAGCGGCTCGCCCTTGGCTTGGAGCGCGTGGCGGCGTATCGACAGAGCGAACTACTCCGTAGCCGAACACACGACAGGGGCGCTGTGGATTGACGGAAAGCCGATTTATCGCAGGGCGTTTACTGGACATATTACAGGAGCCGCAAACACAGTTGTGTCTACGCAGTTAATAAGTGCCGGTCACGGATTTGATACCTTAGTCTCCTCTGGTGGGTATATTCAGATGGGCGGTACGTCTGGTTCAAAGCTATCAATAAATAGCGCTACTGTTCAAGGTGTGTTTCCGCAGGTGGAAACAGCGAATACAGTCTATACACAAGGCAATGATGTATATCTACAATCGTGTTCCAATGCAGCTCGTACGGGCACAACAAATAATGCGTATTCATGTTGGGTGGAGTATACCAAACCGTAGGAAGGCGGGAGTAAAGCTGTTTGCGCCTCCGCTATGCACAAAATGAAAAAGAGGAAATGACCATGCAGAAATCACTACATACGGCAACTGTCCCCATTCGGGATTATGAGCAGATGGTGGCGGACGCGGCGGCGCTGAAAGAGCTGCGGCGCAGTTTGGCGGGCTGCTTTGCGCCGGGGACGGACGGGCGTCCTACGGTGGCGGATTGCCGGAGCCTCGGCGTGATTGCGTCGAAGTTTTTACCGGAAGAGCTGCGGGACGGCCCGTTTGTGTACAATGGATGAGGTGACGAATGGATAACATCTTAACAGCGACCAAGAGCATGACGCCGAAAGCAAAAACGGCATTTATGCTTGACAAGTGGCGCGGGAGTGACACCATCGAGGCGATGAAGACGGCGAACGAATACTACCGACGAAGAAACGTCGCCATACGCGGCAAAGAGCGGGACTACAAAGACGCCGCCGGTCAGACGGTGAAAAGCGAGCTGTCAAACCAGAAAATCCCGTCCGGTTTTTTGCGGGCGTCGGTAGACCAGAAGGTCAATTACGCTTTTGGCAACCCGTTTACGCTGGCGGTTGAAAACATGGAACTGACCGCCGAGCAGCGGGAAGCGGACACGAACGCCGAGGTGTATCTATCCGAATGGAACGACCTGATTACCCCGCAGTTTAGAAACACCGTCAAGCGCATCGTGAAAAACGCCGTCAACAACGGTATCGGATGGGCGTATGTGTGGATTGGTGACGATGAGCGCTTGCACATCGTGGACGTTCCGAGCGAAACGATTTACCCGAAATGGGACGACAGGGCGCATACATCGCTTGATTTCATCGTGCGGGATTACAAGGTCACGGATATGTCTTCCGGGGAAGACATCGAGAAGGTGGAGTATTGGGACAGAGAAACCATGCTGACCATCGAGGGCGACGAACAGACGGGCGATTTGACGTTCCACATGACCGCCGGTGACAACGGTGTCGGATGGGGCAGGGTTCCGTTTATCTTCATCAAAAGCGGCGACGATGAACTTCCGTTGCTCAATCTGATAAAAGAGCAAATCGACGCCTATGACCTGCATATGTCGAAATCGTCCGACAGTCTGCTGGACGATATCGACCCCGTCTTGGTGCTAAGAAGCTACTCTTCCGAAATCGGGGAGCTGCAAGCCGCCCGCAAGCTGCTGAAAGATTTCCGCATAGCCGCCGTGGACGGTGACGGCGACGCGAAATACCTACAAGTGCAAGCCGATATTTCCGCGACGCAAGCCAAACTGGAACACCTCCGCAAAGATATCCGCGAGTTTGGCGCGAGTGTTGACACGCAAGACGTCAAGTTCGGCTCCAACCCGTCCGGCATTGCGCTTAGGGCGATGTATCAAGACCTCGACATCTACATCAACGGCATCGAAACTGAATTTGAGGTATTCTTTGACAATCTCAAATTCTTTTTTGACAAATGGCTCGAATATCGCGGCATCGGAACCGCCGAGCAATGGGGCGCGTATCGCGTCATCGTGACGCTTGTCCGCGACATGATGATTAACGAGGGCGAATACATCGACAAAGCCGCCAAACTCCAAGGCATGGTGAGCCAACAAACGCTTGACGAATATCTTCCCATCGTGGAAAGCCACGAGGTGGAACAAGCCCGCCGCGACGCCGAACAACCCCCCGGAGCCTTGGAACAGTTTCGACGAATACTGACCGAAAATGAAGAAACGGAGGAATAATCTGTGAACGAGAAAACCTTTACACCGACCGCCGAAAATGAAAAATCCAATAATTACCCCCCCCCCCCCCCATCACACCCCCCCAAAACCCCCGCCCCCCCCCCCCCAACCCCCCCCCTCTACCCCCAACCCCCCCCCCGCAAAAGCGCGCCCCGCCAAATCGCAAAC
>Ga0099364_10011251_pt1 | contig 12237 bp, 10 predicted proteins | sample TergutTh196P3_FD_73070 | JGI IMG/M metagenome (GOLD analysis project Ga0099364, IMG submission 73070) | Microcerotermes parvus P3 segment gut microbial communities from Pointe-Noire, Republic of the Congo - Th196 P3 | ecosystem: Host-associated > Arthropoda: Insects > Digestive system > Gut ...
AAGAAAAATCAAGGAATACGCCATCGATAGAAATATATAATATACGAGGTCAAAAAGTGAAAACCCTCAGGACAGGATTTGCTCAAGAGGGATCAGACTTTACGAACGCTCACAGCTATAATGTCACATGGAATATGAGAGATGAAAACAATAGACTAGTAGGAGCCGGGGTATATTTTTATCGAGCTGTCGTGGACGGCGAAGTGATCGGTACCAATAGGATGATATTGATAAAATAGTCGGACGATGTTATCGATTTTGGGCGGGGGTGCTGATTTGTTTTGTTTTATCGTCCCACGCCCTATTAAACGACCCACACCTTCGGCGTGGGATAAGGTTTGGTTGAACTGGGTTTTCTATTAAACGACCGATGCCTTCGGAGTGGACTCCGAAAACCCTATTTGATGTAGGGGATTCAATTTTATGTCCCGTAACATATTGGTTTTTAATACGATAGCGGAACGAATAAATGCGTTCCCTACAGAAATAGGTTATTTTTCGACTTTTCGGAGGGGACACCTTCGGCATTTGGCGATTGGAATTTAGTCGAAACGCGACATCAACGACAAAGCTCTTGTGCTTTTCCCGCTTCTATCCTGCTTATTTTAGGGATCGGTACAGGAGCCGTACAGGGAAGGTATCAGAAAACTAGATTGGGTGCGAGTTTCTCGATTGGAAATTGGGTGCTTTTTATCGATTTTGGGCGAGTGTCTGATTTGTCGTAGCCCCTCTGAGCTCCGCTACGGGATTGTACCAATTTATCGATTTTGGGCGAGGACGATAGCGGAACGAAAAATTGCGTTCCCTACAGAAATAGGAACGGATGAATGCGTTCCCTACAGATTTTCGGAAGGGACTCCTACGGTTTTTGGCACGCTTTTTGCATAGATAGATTGTATTGTATTTTGTATGAGGAAATAATTTCATGCAATGTTCGAGATGGCATAATATGTACTATAGAAAATGTATTTTAGGTCGACAATACATATGGAGGAATAATGTCAGGTGATATTAAAATAGCAGGTTTAGCATCAGGTATCCCATTTGATGAACTGGTTTCACAAATGCTAGAAGCTGAAAAGTACCAGGCCAAAAAACTTGAGTCGTGGAGAAAAACTTGGGAGAACAAGATTGACACTCTGCGGGATTTGAGTTCTCGCGTGAGTTCTTTGCAGACAGTAAACAACTCATTGAGGATAGCGAGCTCATTTATCTCTAGAGTAGCTACCTCTACAAACAACAATGTCGCAGGTATTACAGTAGACAGTAATGCTAGAGCAGGTTTGTACGAAGTAGAAGTAGCGAGCGAAGTACGCCACAAGATAGGTAGTGCAGTCTTTGAAATAGGTAAACCAATGAACCCAGGCGGCGGTATTCAGTCATTAGAAATGCAAATAGGCAAAGACACATTGAAGATAGACATTCCGTCTGGCTATTCGCTAGAAGATATTATGGATTCATATCAGCACAATCACCCTGCATTTGACGAACTGAGGCAGCATGTTGATCTATCAATAGAAGCTGTCGGAAACGGATTTCAAAGACTAGTGATGACCTCCAAAACATCAGGCAGTGCAGGTAAAATAAACATTCTATCAGATGATTCACCATTAAAATTTAATCAATCTACTTTTGATCAACATTTTAGGATCAAGGATGACCCTGATAATGAAATATATGCTCCATTGAGTGTTGTTGGTCAGTATACAGGGCACACAAATAAGCAAATTATTTTTACTGTAGAAAGGGGTGGTACGGCATCCAATGGAGATGATTCTATCATAGAAATTAGATGGACTGACCCTTCTGATGGTAAAAATGGATTGTTGAGATTGCCCATAAATGAAACAGATGAAAATGATGATATTGTGGAACAAGAAATATATCTATTCCAAGGTCTCTCTGTGAAATTAAATCCATCAGAGCTCCGATCTGATGTGCAGCAAGGTCAACAATTTACCCTAGACCTATATGCTTCTGATATCCAGCTAGCACAGGACAAAGGACTCGCACAGTCGGCACAATTAATTTCGTCTACAAGCTATAAAAGTCCCTCAGCTGTAATAGTTCCACCATCTGGAGGGGCTAAAAATTTTGAATACTCATATCGTGGTGAATCTATAAATATCGCTATCCCAGAGGGTACCACACTAGAAGGTTTGGTGCGTTTGATAAACGACAATCCTAGTAATCCGGGAGTTCACGCTTCTATTTTAAACAATGGTAGTGGCGATTTTTTTTTGGTACTCACAGGTGAAGATTCTGGTGCCGCAAACCAAATAGTAGTGTCCGAAAACAATGATATTTTAGCACAAAACGAATTTATTGTATCTCGGCAAGCTACAAATGCACTAATAAAGCTAAATGGCTTACCACATGGAGCAGACGAATGGTTGAGCAGGGGATCAAACCTCGTTACCGATTTGATCACAGGTGCTTCGGTGAGACTCAATGATACAGGTGTAACTCATTTTAATATAACAACAGATATAGATGATATGGCTGATAAAGTGCAAGCTTTTGTTGACGAGTACAATGCCTTGCTAGAATACATAGATGAAATCACAAAGGTCGTTCTGGATGAAAATGAAGAGGCAAATATAAACGCTGGCGGTGTTTTGGTCGGAAACTATGCAGTGAATATGCTCCGTTCAGCTCTACGAGCCTTTGTCGGATCTCGAGCATCCGGATTTGATGTAAATAGCGACATGTTTTCTTTGTTGACACAAGTCGGGATGAAATCAAATCACCAATCTAGAAGGTTGGAATTTGATAGAAATGAATTTATAGATACAATAAATAAAAACGAAAGAGATATAGTCAGACTGTTTTCGGCTGACAGTGAGGCGACGCTGGACACGAGAGGTTTTAACATTGAACCGGGTATCGCAGGTCTAGATAAATATTCGTCAGGGAATTATGACTTCAAAGTAGAATATGAAGCAGATGGCACATTAAAACATGTAGAAATGTACGACTCTACAACAAATCAAGTTTACACTAGCAATACAGATATAGAGCCAAGCGAAATCAGGATATCTGAGGATGGAAAATCTTTTTCTATACACGTAGGCGGTGCGAGAAACATGATTATAAACAATGTCCAAAACGCTAGCTCGGACATGGTAAATTCTTTTACATTGACGGTAAAAGATGGTAAAGCCAAATCGTTTGACGAAGAAATAAATAAATTATTTGACGAAACGTCAGGAATTACTAAAGTTCTGGAGAGAAATTACGAGAATATAATTAGGAACATAGATAAAAGGATTGAACGCGAATACATGAGAGTATTACAAGTAAAAAAGAGACTAGAGATCAGATTTGCAAGACTGGAAGTCAATATGGGTAACTGGAATGGGCAGATGGAACGATTGCAACAACAAATAAGGCAGCTACCAGCAGGCTAAATAAAAATCACAGGAGATTACAATGGATAATAGGTATCAGGCATATCGCCAGATCGAGGTAAACACTACCAATAGAGGTAAAATAGTTGTTATGCTTTATTCAGGGGCTATTACTTTTTTAAATAAAGCAAAAAGCTATATGGAAGAGAAAGACTTTGAAAACAAAAGTAAATATCTTACCAAAGCATTAAATATCATAGAAGAGTTAAACGTCGCTCTAGATATGCAAAAAGGTGGAGAAATAGCTCAAAATTTAAAATCACTGTATCTTTTTTTAGACAAGTTTTTAAATCAAGCAAATATAGAAAATGACCCTCAAAAAATTTTTAAAGCCGTTCAGATACTTGAACGCTTAAAGACAGCTTTTGATGAAATTTTGAGTAATCCAGAAAATCAAGAAGCACTGAGTATCAGCAGAGCAGAGCAGGCTCAAAATTGTATTGGAAAAATAGTTTAATTTTGCGCTTGACAAAAAAACTGTTTTTTAAAAAGTAGCTAAAGGAGGATGAAATGGCAATTGACAAAATCATCAATGACATCCAAAGTCGTCAAATCATACAAAATCGTGCGAACGAGGCTACTTCAGGGAAGAAGGAAAAGACACGGAGTGTAGAGGACTCTACTGATAGGATAAAACTAGAAGATAGAGTGACATTTTCTCAAGATGCAAAAAAGATGCAGGAGATAGAAATTATCTTGCAAAATGCATTGCACAAGTTGCATGAAATGGATGAGATCAATCACGCTGACATCGGTGATATAAAAGTGAAACTTGAAAGTGGCTTTTACGACCAAAATGATGTAGCAGAAAGTATTATTAATGATATTTTTCCAGAGGAAGAGCTCAGGAAAATAGTAGAAAAACGTATAAAAGCGGGAAGCTACCTTGGCGAACTTCATAAACTAGATACATATTCACAAATAGACAGAGATAAAATAGATAATATCAAAGAAAAAATAAATAGCGGCTTTTATGATACGAAAGAGGTCGCATCAAAAACAGCAGATGAAATCATTAGTATTTTGGATGTGTAGACTATGGCTTTGGAAAACATACATATTAAATTTTTGAAAAACTATATAGATCAATTGATAATAAACAAGGGTGTGATTCATGTGAAAAACCCTGAACTAGTAATTGAAAAAATAAAGGTAGACTTTCTCATAAAATTAGCTTTTAGGTTTTATAGTAAACTGTATAGCTCAGAGAAGTATGCCAGCTATCTAAAAGAAAGCGAAAAAGAAAATTTTATAGACTCTGACAAAGAATATCAGCCAATACTTCAATGCATGTTTAGTCTGATAAACTCAAAAAAACAGGAAAAAGATGTTCAATGTTTAAATTGTGGAGTCGAAATCTCTCTAGAGACATTATCAAATTATGGAGACAATCTACCTATTTGTACAGATTGTCAGATGGAAATAGGCTTGGAGATGGACATCTGGGAAAAAGTATTTGGTTGAGCTAAAAGGGGCTGTTTAATAACATTGTCCATACAAATCCTATAGGCACCACGTAGCGGCGATCGGATGGTCGGTATATTTTTTTTCGTAGACCCTCCGATCGCCGCTACGAGGTTTCTCCGCCAAATTTGTGGCATCAATTTCTGATCTACGAAAGAAGCATTAATCAAAGATTGATGCGATAAATGAGCAGGGATGATGCAAAAAAAAACATATATCGAAAAAAAACTATTGCCAAAAAAAGCAGGATTTTAATTATGGGTTTCGATTTTATATAAAAATGGGAGCGGTTGAATGGCAAAAGCAATGAAAACAGCAATAACACCTACGAGAGAAGCTGATTACCCCGAATGGTACCAGCAGACCATCAGAGCCTCTGATCTAGCTGAGAATAGCGATGTACGTGGCTGCATGGTTATAAAACCATGGGGATATGCTTTATGGGAAAATATTCAAAGAAATCTGGATGTCATGTTCAAAGAAACTGGGCATAAAAATGCATATTTCCCATTGTTTATTCCGAAAAGTTTTTTTGAAAAAGAAGCCGAGCACGTAGCAGGCTTTGCAAAAGAATGTGCAATAGTCACACACTCTAGACTCGAAGAAGATGGTGACGGCGGTTTAAAGGTAGCCGGCGAGCTATCAGAACCACTGATAGTCAGACCTACATCGGAAACCATTATAGGAGCATCTTTTGCAAAATGGATTCAGTCATATAGAGATTTACCTTTACTGATAAACCAATGGGCAAATATTGTTCGCTGGGAGATGAGGACTCGTTTGTTTCTCAGAACAGCAGAGTTTTTATGGCAAGAAGGGCACACTGTGCACGCTACGGAAGATGATGCGATGGAAGAAACTGTCAAAATGCTGGGAGTTTACGCAAAATTTGCACGTGAATACCTTGCTCTGCCAGTAGTAGTCGGAGAAAAAACTCCCGGAGAAAGATTTCCGGGGGCAATAAACACTTTTTGTATAGAAGCCATGATGCAAGATAAAAAAGCCTTGCAGGCGGGGACATCACATTTTCTCGGACAGAATTTTGCAAAAGCATCTGATATAAAATTTCAAAACAAGGAAGGATCTGTAGAATATGCATGGACGACTTCATGGGGTGTCTCTACTAGATTAATAGGTGCATTGATAATGGCTCATAGCGATGACAATGGGCTGATCATCCCACCGAGGGTTGCACCAGAACATATCGTTTTTATCCCAATCTATAAAAATGATGAAGAGGCAAACAGCGTCTTGTCCTTTGTCAAATCAATTCTCAGCGAAATCAACAAAATCAAGTACCATGACGAAAATATCAGAGTAGAGCTTGATGATAGAGATATGAACAGCGGAGAAAAAAAATGGCAATGGATAAAAAAAGGCGTTCCTATCCGTGTGGAAATAGGACCTAGAGATTTTCAAAACAATTCCGTTTGTATAGGCAGGCGAGATAAAGATCCCATCGAAAAAGAAAGTATGCTAAAAGATGATTTCGTATGCAAAATAGTAGAGATCTTAGATGAAATACAAAAAAATATTTATGATAAAGCTTTGAAATTTCGTATGGAAAACACGAAAAATATAGACAGTTACGATGAATTTCAATGTTATTTTACCGCCAAAAATGAATCAAAACCTGAAATACATGGCGGTTTTGCCATGTCACATTGGTGCGAAAATGAGGACTGTGAAGCAAAGATAAAAGAAGATTTAAAAGTGACTATCAGATGCGTCCCATTAAATGCTCAATGTTCGTCATTTGATTGTGATTTAGAAGAAAGCAAACATTGTGCAGAAAAAGGACTTTGCATAATCTGTGGCAACCCTTCTCCACAAAGAGTTTTGTTTGCAAAAAACTATTAGATTTTAAATAAAAAAAAATATAATCTTGGAGGATAAGATGAAGAAAACCTTAAAAAACATTTTGGTATTGGCATCATTAATCATGCTGCTTTCGATGCTATTTGCACAGGAAAAGCCACCGGAAAGGATTGCCAGAGAGCACCTCGCCACAGGAGACTCGCTATTTGTCAATGTGAGTGATTTTGTTGGAGCGATCGAAAACTATCAGACGGCTCTCAACATGTTTAGAGAGCTGCACAGTGATATCACCCCCTTTAACACAGAAATTCGTGATATCCTGCATAAGTTGTATGCAGCAGGAACAAATGCCAGAAACTGGGAAGTAGCGACCAGATACGGCGGAGAGCTATTAAGTCTAGATCCCAGCAACGAAGCTGTGGTCAGGAATCTTGCTCAAATATACCGAGTCGGATTGAGTGATATGAGCCGAGCTATAGAGATTTGGAAATCGTACGATGAAAGGTTCGACAGCTTTACTGCAAAGCAAGAAATAGCAGATTTATATTCTAGAAACAATGACAATACAAATGCTATTTTATGGTATCATAAAGCTCTCGAAATGAATAAAGATGCTGATTTATTACAAAAATTGGCCACTTTATACATAAACACAAATCAGCCAAACAGTGCTATCAGAATTTATGAAGACTTTATTGAATCAGAGCCTTCTAGAAGGCAGCTTGGAATAGCATATAGAAACATGGGTAGGCTTTATCAAGATATGAACAATATAAACATGGCTATACAGAAGTATGAATTGGCTCTTGAAATTGATTATGATAGAAATGTGTCTCTTTGGCTTGTAGACAAATTCTATGAGAATGGAAATTTTGAAAAAGCAAATCGTTTTATTGATAATATGATATCTAGAAATGCAAATGACAATGATGCTTTGTATTTCAGAGCCTTGATATTACACGCAGATGGCAAATTTCCAGAGGCAAGAGCCATCTTTCAAAGACTAGTAAATCACGCCACATACGGCACATCCGCTCAGGGCTTTATCAGAAGTATTGACTCTGCGGATTAAGTTTTAGACAAAGTAGTTGTAAAAAACAGTGAGTAGTGAATAGATGACCTCTATTTACTATTCACTGAAAAAGATATACATGGAGGGATAAATTGAAAAGATATATTTTGGCTGGAAACTGGAAAATGAACATGAAAAAGATCGAAGTTCGTGAATTTTTTAATATGGTGAGCGGTATCTTGCAAATAGACAATGCTCAATATATTACAAAAATAATATGTCCAACATTTCCCTTGATCCACTTCTCCTTAGAAACAGCAGAAAATACAGGAATATACATAGGAGCACAAAACGTATCAGAACACACAAAAGGAGCGTTTACGGGTGAGGTTTCAGCTAGCATACTGGCTTCTTTAAATGTCTCTTTTTGCATTATTGGACATTCTGAAAGGAGATTATATTTTAACGAAACAGATGAGGTTATAAAGCAAAAATGGATTCAGCTGAGAAAGGAAAAAATAAACCCTATTATTTGTGTAGGAGAAAGCCTTTCTGAAAGAGAAAGTGGGGCGACATTTCAAATCATAGAAAAACAGCTAAATACTATTTTTGCGGGCATGAATCTAGAACCCAATGAGGATTTACTGATCGCCTACGAGCCTGTGTGGGCAATAGGAACTGGCAAAACAGCTACGCCTGAAATGGCACAAGAGGTGCATTTCTTTATTAAAAATGTATTATTTGAGCTACTAGGGGACAACTCAAAAGCCATACCTTTGTTATACGGGGGCTCTGTAAAATCATCAAATATAAAAGATTTATTGAGACAGGATGATATAAATGGAGTTTTAGTAGGTGGTGCATCTCTAGATTCCAATGAGTATGCATCGATGGTCAAAAATATAGGAGAACTAATCTAAATGCACGACCTGAAGTTTATAAGAGAAAACATTGAATTTGTCAAAAGAGCCCTATCCTTTAAAGCAGGTGCAGATGTGGATCAGCACGACAAAAAAAATGATATTGATAAGATTTTTGAGCTCGACGAAGTCAGAAAAAAAACACTATACGAATACGAAACAATCCGAGCAGAACAAAATAAGATATCAAAAGAAATAGGGCAGCTAAAAAAAGAAAAAAAGGATGCGACTGCTCTTTTGGAATCTATGCATGGGGTAGCAGAGAGCATTAAAGAGCTAGCCACAAAAGTTAGTCAAATAGAGGAAGAGCTACATACTCTACTATTGTCTATACCAAATATTCCACATAGTAGTGTCCCTATAGGAAAGTCCGCAGAGGATAATATTGTCCTAAAAACTCATGGCAAAATAAAGAACAATGATTTTGTACCAAAAGAGCATCAAGACATAGCTATGGAGAAAAATTTGTTAGATTTTACTAGAGGAGCAAAAATAGCTGGTAGCGGATTTCCTGTGTATTTTGACAAAGGAGCTTTACTAGAAAGAGCTCTCATAAATTTTATGCTTGATTTTCACATTAGCAAACATGGCTATAAAGAAGTTAAAGTTCCTTTTGTCGTAAATCGCCATGCAATGATAGGGACAGGACAATTGCCAAAACTAGAAAATGACATGTATCATCTGAGTAAAGAAGATTATTTCTTGATACCGACTTCTGAAGTTCCGGTCACAAATTTGTACTCACAAGAAATATTGCCGTATGAGCAATTGCCGATAAAATACGTCTGTTACTCTCCATGTTTTAGAAGAGAAGCAGGCTCATATGGAAAGGATACAAAAGGGTTACAGAGGCTTCATCAGTTTAACAAAGTAGAAATGGTTCGATTTGTGAAGCCTGATGACTCATGGAACGCTTTAGAGGAAATGCTTCAAGATGCTGAAGATATACTTCAGGCTCTAGAGCTTCCTTATAGAGTTTTGACTCTTTGTACGGGTGATATGAGCTTTTCTGCAGCAAAGACGTATGATTTAGAGGTTTTTTCCCCCGCTACAGATAGATATTTAGAAGTATCCTCAGTCACAAATTTTGAAGATTTTCAAGCCAGAAGGGCAAATATACGTTTTCGAGATTCTGATGGTAAGGTCCGGTTTGTCCACACTCTGAATGGGTCTGGTCTCGCCACACCGAGAACTTATATAGCAATACTAGAAAACTATCAACAAAAAGATGGAAGCATACTCGTTCCCAAAGTATTACAGCCATATATGAATTTTGCTTCTATTATACCAAACGAAAAGATATGACAATCTGTAAATGAACTGCTTCCCTTCTGTCAATCAATTTATAGACAAAATCAAATCAGATGACGATTTAAAAGATCTCGAAATAGATATAATTACTAGATACGCTAGGAGCTACTTGAAAAAAATCAAGATCTCAGCCCCAGCAGCGTTGAGTAAAAATACACCTATAATATCTCAAAACAAAGCGACAGAGATAAAACAAGACATTTTGGATGAATTTGTTTCTGAAATAAAGAGTATTCTCGTATCGCCTTTTAAAAGCGTTATCAATGGAAATGGTGTGCTGTTGCACACAAATCTAGGTAGAGCGCCTATATCTGAAAATGCTTTTGATTTGATAAAAAACAATCTCATTCGATATACAAATATTGAGTTTGACTTAAAATCAGGAAAAAGAGCTTATCGAGACGATTTTTTGAAAGATATCTTTCACTTTATAATAGGATCAGAAGATGTCGTAGTCGTGAACAACAATGCTTCGGCACTGTATCTAATACTAAAAACTTTTATTACATCTACACCCGTAGCTCAGTGCCAACACTGCAAAACGGAGCAAGATATCTCAAAAAAGAATAATAAAAGAGAAGTCATTGTATCAAGGGGTGAATTGATGGAGATAGGTGGCTCTTTTAGAATACCTGACATCTTGGTAGCCACAGGTGCTATTCTCAGGGAAGTAGGAACGACAAATTGTACCAGACTGTCGGATTATGAAAATGCAATAAATGACAATACGGCAGTTGTTCTCAAAGTACACACTTCAAATTATAGCATTAAAGGGCACACGCAGAGTGTCGATATTTGTGATTTGGTACCATTGTCTCGTAAATACAATATCCCCCTCGTCTATGATGCAGGCTCGGGACTGATCAAAAAACTAAATCCTAAAACGATATTGTCAAACCATGAAAAACAGATAGATCATGACCTATTTGATAATAAAGAGGTTACCATCAGCGAGAGTATTGAAAAAGGTGTAGATATTGTTTGTTTTTCAGGAGACAAGTTATTAGGGGGTTTGCAGGCAGGAATTATTTTAGGGAAAGAGATGTTTCTGAAACCTATGAAAAAGAATCCGTTGATGCGGGTATTAAGAGCCGATAAACTGACTATTTGTAATTTGTATCATCATATTTCGATGTTTAAAAATGAAAAAGAACTGTTGAAAAACAATAAAGTTTATTCATTATTATCACAATCAATTGAGACATTGCATCAAAAAGCATGTCTTTTATCAGAAAGATTATTATCACATAATATAAACAATAAAATTCTTGAATCGTACGCATACACAGGCGGAGGGTCATTACCTGATACCAAATTGAAGTCTTTTGAAATCCAGCTTGATTTAAAAGAGTTTGCTATACAAGCGGAAGATTTGTATTATGAATTGCTGAAATGTGACAACCCTGTCTTGTGTGTCCTAAAGGAAAGAAAAATATTTATAAATGTTTTTGCGATAGATATAGAAGATATTCCGCATATAGTAGAATGTATACAAAAAATTGTTTGTATCAGTTCCTTTTAAAAAATATTTAATATATAAAACTACAAATTATGGAGGGATTTAAATGAGCACCATTAAAATATTAGCAATAGTAGGATCTTTGAGAAAAGATTCCCTTAATCGTCAATTGGCTATAAAAGCTGGTGAAATACTCGGAGAGAAAGTGGTATTTGAGATTTTAGAATACGCTGATGTGCCTCTTATGAATCAAGATATTGAGTACCCTGCTCCTGATTCTGTTCAGAGAGTCAGAGAAAAGATACTGGCATCTGATGGCATTTGGTTTTTTTCGCCAGAATACAATCATTTCTTTTCAGGAGTTCTGAAAAATCTGATAGATTGGCTATCTAGACCTATCAGTGATAAAATCCCTCAGGTTCTCAGAGGTAAGCCTGTTGCTGTTAGTGGAATTTCACTAGGCATGTCAGGGGCGGTGGTGGCACAAGACCACCTAGTATCTTTACTGAGTTTACTAAACATGAAAATCATGAACCAACCTCGACTGGCCGTCCCAAATGCTTTTCAACAAATAGATCAAAACGGATATTTGTCTCTTTCAAATAGTTCTAGTTTCCTAGAAAAACAAGCCTCTAGTTTTCTCGACTTTATTGTTCATCTTAATCCTCACTTATAGCATTTCCATTTGTCATTAAATGATATAATTAATGTAGGGAACACATTTATGACCGCAGTCCTACAACCCCATTTCCGTAACGTAGATATCCGATCGGCACATTTTTCAGGGGTCATCTGAGTAGGATCAAGTCCCGTTTGCCCTTTAAATCGCAAATATGAGCCTCA
>Ga0099364_10011252_pt1 | contig 12236 bp, 5 predicted proteins | sample TergutTh196P3_FD_73070 | JGI IMG/M metagenome (GOLD analysis project Ga0099364, IMG submission 73070) | Microcerotermes parvus P3 segment gut microbial communities from Pointe-Noire, Republic of the Congo - Th196 P3 | ecosystem: Host-associated > Arthropoda: Insects > Digestive system > Gut ...
TAGATTTAACAGTCGCAGCAAGCGTTTTAGTAAGACATTAGAAATGTTAGATAATACATTATTATTGTTTTTTCACAGAAAGCAATTCAATACAAGTATTTAGTAACCAATGCCTGTTAATTAACCACCCCTGTTCCTCCACAGGGGGAACTGTTCCACTCCTGTGGAGGGGTGCTTGCTTTGGCAAGCGGGGTGGTTCTTTTGTCACACCGAACTCGTTTTGGCATTCATCACATAAAATAAAAACAGGCAGAACTTAATAAAAGTCCTGCCTGTGTATTTAGGAGAAAATATATGCTAATTTCCACCTAAATCAAGATAAACAGAAATTCTGTTTGCAAGTCCTAAATTGTATGCTAATGGCGAAATAGAATAATCTATTCTGCCATTAAAGAACCCTGAGAAGTAGTTAATACCTATTCCCGCACTGAATCCTTGAATATCGTTTCCGATTCTGTAACCTGCTCTAACAGCAATAAGTTCATTCCAAACATATTCTAAACCAAGAGCAAATTGTTCAGGCGAATCAGAAGTAGTGGTGAAATCTATTGCACCCACCAAAGTATGTTCTTGTTTGTTGTAATTGTGCGAACCTTCGCTTTTTAGAACATTATCATATCTTCCCATTCTGTGTTGCCCGATAATATCAAAAGCAACATTTGCTCTGAACAATAAAGGGATATTGAATGGACTTGGCACCATTTTCAAATCTGAAGGTGCTTGCCAACCCGCATCATATATTTTGAGGGTTTTATTAAATTCATTTCCTTCATATGTTAGTTCAGTAGTTAAACCGTGAAGCGAAACACCAAGCACGATGCCTTGTATGCCTGTTCTATACTTAGTTCCGACATCAAAAGCAAAGCCCGATGCGGAAGCATTTCCAAGCGTATTATTTAGATACCTACCCGTAACTCCGAATGAAAACTGGTCAGTAAGGTATCCTGCAAATGTTAAACCTACTGCAACATCGCTTGCTGTGAAGTATGAATTTAGACCTTCAGGTCTTTCAATAGTAGTTCGTTCCATTTCAGGAGTTGATAAACTGGTGAAGTGGAGTGCTAATGAGTAGCCATCTCCGAATGGAAGACCAACTGCACCAAAGTTATGGTTCAGTCCAGCAAACCATTGAGTATAATCAAACTCTGCTGATAATGACGGGATATCTGCTATTCCTGCAGGATTCCAAAAGATTGAGGATAGGTCATCTGTTAGTGCGGATACTGCTCCTGCCATACCATTTCCTCTTGCTCCGTGAGCAATTTTTAGGAATTGTCCGCCTGACATTCCTACTTTTGCATATGATTCTGTCGTAGCAGAACCACTGCCTACTCCTATCGCTGGGCTAGCATATACGCCAAGCGTAGAAGTTATAAATAATGATATACATAATATATGTATGTATCTTATTTTCATATAAAATATTTCTCCGAATTAATATTATTAAAAAAATCTCAATCGGTTAGAATTAACTAACCGATTGAGTGTTTCATTAGTCAATAACTCTGAAACCACCAACTATTATAGAAAAATGTTTCGTTGTCATTGCGCCGTCAGGAGTTTTAATCAATGCTATTAAAGTTTGACTTTGAACTCTTTGACCATTCTTTGTAAGTAAATCATACACGTGGAAAGTTCTTTGATTTCCATCAAATGTTTCGTTATGTTCCAATGTAGTAACTAAATCGCCTGCCGCACTAAATATCTCTATTGTGCAGATAGCAGGTAGTTTAGTGAAATATAGTTCGCCACCGTAAGCCGATGCTTGGTTTTGGTGCGTTATAACATATGGATTAGGAACAATTTTAATTTCATCCATAAGATCATCAGTATATGGAACATATGGATTAGAAACAGCGAATCTAACTTTAGCGCCTTTTTCAGGGAAGCCCGATACACCGCCCCAAGAGATAAGTTTTATTTTATCGCCTGCTTTAAAATCAGCACCATAAAGCGTATCAGTAGTTGGGAAAGTCCAATATTGATTATTTAAATTTCTACCATTAGATCTATATCCACGCTTTAAGTATGATAATACAAAGTTTGCTCCTGCAATATTCAATGTATGAACAAAATCAATAGTATCTTGATCAGTTTCTACTGATAAGTAATATCTACCTTGCGTTCCTAAATAATGAACATTATCTGTTCCATAATCGCCTTCTAATGTTTCATCTGTTATAAATCTATTGTTAAATTCTGCAGCGGCAACATTAGGTAAAGGTCTTCTTCTACAACTTGGTTCACCTGCTTTACTATAATATGCATTTGCATAAAGATTAAATTTCCTATAGTATTGAGTAGGATCATTAGGAGGAACTGCAAGATTAAATGGCGAAGGTGTAGCATTCAAATTATATATATTATTTCCTATTCTCAAATTACTATATGGTTGAATAGGCAACTCCATAAAAGGAATATCTGGCGGATAACTAACTTCTACAGAATCCACACCAGGCACATCAGGTGCCAATCTTTTATATGAATAAGTATCAGTTACCTTTACATTTAAATACCGCACTCTAAATTTCTTTGCCCCATTTATAAATTCACTATGTCTGCATTTCAATTCCAACTCTTCTTCACCACCCGGTAAAAACTCTATTATATATTCACCAGGACCATTGTCAAATCTTGTATAATAAAAGTCATCATTATCAAAAATACTATATTCATAGTCTGCAAGGAATGAAAGCTCTGGCAGATAAATTTCTCTAAAGCCCCTTCCTCTATTTATCACTCCATAGTAACCGCCTAAGACAGGCATTCTGTTAGGATTGTTTTCTACATATACTTTTTGTAGTGAATCTGTACGTGGGCACCAATCTCTACTACTTTCATTTGTTCCCGAAAAATATAATGGTGTAACTTTAGTAGTAACAACATTAGTATCTACAGCCATATAATCAACAGAATCGCCTCTATATATGCCACCATATTGTTTTAATGCAGCATTAAATGAGAACCCTATATTGCCCCACATCATATTTTCCTCTCGCAATGAATAACAGAACTTATTTTCTCTAAAATCACCTGTTGTAAATCTAACAGCCGCTACATCATATGATTGTTTGCCGTAAGGAGTTTGTAAATCAACATAATGGTCATTATCTTTTACTTTTTCATCTATTAGTGAGTCAGATTTCGTTCTAAATGCAGCATTGTCAGTCCAAATAGTAATGTCTTGTACATTACAAGGAGTCGGTTCAAGGTTTGTTGCTGCTTCGAACAGTTTAACACCTTTTGTTATATTTGTAAGTTTCAGATTTAAGTAATAATAACCATATGGTGCCCTTCCTGTCATTAGATTAGTATCGTTCGATGCTTCGTGAGCAACTTCTGTAACGCCGCCATCTGCCATAGGAATAAATTCTAACTCAAGAGTATCACCAGCAAATAGTTGTGCTGCTCTTTCTTCATCTATAGCAAATACTTCAAAACCATATAGTCCACCTAATACACCTTCGGTTTCTATTACTTTGAAGTTAATTTTTTCACTAACTCTATCGCTTGTTGGAAATGTCTCTGCTAAATTAGGTAAACCTCTTAATCCTACATTAGTTTTAGTAGGAGTTGGTTGTAGCCAATCACCTTCATCAAAAGCAAGAACTTTATAGTAATATGGAACATTATTATACAGTTGTTCATTTGTTGCGGGGTCGTCATTTTTGGTTATAAAGGCATTTCCATTAGGGAACCCTTGTTCAGGGTCATCGCCTATGTCAACAAATGTTCTTCGGTTTGTTATAGAATCCATTGTCGGAACAATTACTTTTCGTTTGACTTCATCGCTACTTGCAAAATCTGTTAGATACATTGAATTAGGCGGCGAAAAATCGGCACTATGTACCTGTTTTACCCAGCCCCATTTAATATATTGATATATACTATCCATAACCATATTATAATGGTCTAAATCTTTTAGCCAATCCAAAGAATCCCGCAAAAGCATTACATCAATACTCCAACCGTTAGGCACCCCATTATTAGTGTATGAAGTTATTCGTTCACTGCCTAAATTATATAATGTATCTACTTTTACTAAAACGAGAATTTTTACACCAGTTTTAGGGTCAACAACAGGGTTGCTTTCTTCATCCAAACTATCTCTTGTTATCCAGTGTGCACGTTCTTTTCTTAATTTATATATGGTGGCTCTATCTTCTATAATGGTATCATATGTATAGAAAGAATCTATTGTTTCCTTACTTATAGGAACTCGCTTAGGGTAATAAAATAATGGATTTATCAATGCCAGTGCAGGGTTAAGTTCTAATCTTACTAACATAGCACTATCAAACAGGAACGTTCCTGTGCTGTTATATAATCTTTCAGGATATCCCGTAGGAGTGCGTTTGAACATTAAAGCACTATTTTCAAAATTATGGTTTGTAGTTTTCCCGCTTAAGTATTGTCCCCAAGGCCAGCCATATTGGTCAATAGAATTAACTATTCCAGCGATACGCAAAGTATATCTTCTGTCTGAAGTGTCATACCATCCAGCCGCCTCTAATTTACCTAATTTTAAAGATGGGTCATATAAAAATGCGTTGCGAGCCGCTGCCAACATCCATGGTGAATACATTTGGACATCATTTGGCACTTTAACACATAAAATACTTTTTAGGTCTATTGCACTATCTCGTCCATAATTTGGGCTTGCTGGGTCCTGATATTTTAAGTAATAAGGACCAATAACCATCAACGAATCTACGCCTAAGAAAGTTTGAGCACGCGGACCTGTTCCTTCTGTTCCTATACCATTATTTGGACCCCTACTTTTTACAAATGGGGGCTGCATAGAAAACGAAGCAATTTCTTTCCAACCATATGGACCTTTACCGCTTGGATATAAAGAATTTCCTCTAATGATGTTCATATCAAAAGTGTCTAAATTTGTTCTTCTTGCTCTATAAATCTTATAGCCAAGGAAGTTCATACCTTTTTCATATGGGTCAGTTGACATCTCTGAAGTAGAATCCCAACGGATTAACATACCATTATTTAATGGCTCCCACGAAGTAATTACAGCATAATCAGGTGCAGCAGGTGCTCTAAAGTTTTCGTCATACACTCTTTGCATAAACTCAACTTTACGAACCAATTCCATTAAGTCCTCGTCAGTTCCGTCAGCGTCTCCGCCTTTTCCTGTAGCAGCAATTACTAAACCGACTACAGTTCTGCTTGTATCCCCAGGTCGCATATGGAAGGGACCTGTTGCCATCATATAACGCATATCGCCAGGTTCGCCTGAGCCATCACGATCACCTTCCGATATAAAGGCATACATCTCTTCATCAGTTCTTTTATCCTCTGCAATAGGCCAGTTTCTAAAGGTTACTAATCCTAATTGTTCCTTTACGGGATACCAAGGGACATTTCGCATATTGTCGGGGTTTCTTTCAAACATTAACTGACCATATTGATTATAATAATACCAATAGCCCTCTGGCAGCATATAACAAGTATCTAAATTACCTGTAACAGGGTCAGTTCTTAACCAAGTGCCGCCTTTTCTGACGAAACCCATAGAGTCAGTTGGATATGCAAGAACAGCATTTTCACCTGGTGAAGCAAATTGGTTAATATCTATTGTAGGTTGTATAGTAGAAGGTGATTCTAAAAATACGAAGCCACAATATCCGAAACCACGTCCTGCTTCACCTGCTGTGCCTTGTGAATATTGGTAAGCCATATTATGTGCGGCTTTGTCAGGATCAGGTTGGGTCGGTCTATTTAGCCCTTCCATACCATAGAAACAAGTTATATCATTTCTTGCACCTTGTGAAAAATTGGTGATTAGTGCAATATCCACATCAAATAAAGGTGCTAACCACATTTTCCATAAAGTATCACCTGACATATTAATCTGGTCATATTTTATAAATATGAAATCTCGGTAATCACCGAATCCCCAACTATAAATCATTTGTTCATATTGGATTCTTTGTGGATAACCTTTTCGCATAAGTGGTGCTACTCCTTGAAAGTAACTATACTTTGACAAGTCAGTATCTTTGTATGTAGCAAAGATATCTTCACCTGATATAAAGGCAGGACCTCGTGGATACATTGTAGTGTTTCTATTCGTTGTATCTTTAACATAGAAGCCAAAATACCTATCATACTTCAATACATCATTGCTATCAGTAGATATATCCCATATAGGCCACGCTGGAGCACTTTCGTCTTCGAATGGTGCCCCCGAAGTAGAGCTATAATCAAGTGAAAAATATACTCTATAACTACGTGGGTCCGTAGTTATAGGAGCATCGCCATCGTCTATCCTGCCAGGGACCATAAAGGAAGTGGCGCGTTGGGGGTTATAAGTCACTCCCATTATCTTGTTTGGCGTAGTATCATCTAACAAATATGAAATAAAAGTGTCTACCACTGTTATCACATTTAGTGTTGTGTCGCCATTAGGTGATACTACAATGTTATCCCTATCCCACTTTTGATATGGTTTGGAAAGCACAGTATCTAATTTATGGTACATTACGCCATTTGTGTCGTAAAATTCCAAATACTTCTTTTTTTCGGTTCCTACCCAGATACCGCCACCGAATACGTAGCAGTTAATAGAACCACGAGGCCAAATACCTGTGCCTCTTGATAATTTTTCATCATAGAAGGTCGAACCTGTATTAGTTACAGTGAATTGTATATTAGATATTGTATTATATTGCATATCATAAAAACCTTCTACTCTTCTTTGGAAGCCCTCTTCTTCCCATTGTTTTCTTACTTCAGGAGGCACATCTGCTTTAAGATAGCACAGCGAACCCGTAAATAGAAACATTATTATTGAGAGTTTGTTAATAAATTTTAACATTATATTATATTCCTTTTATTGATTACTAAAAAAATATTACAACTCCTGCACGGAATGTAATAGGAACTTGATAATTACTTCTACCTTGTATAGTTACTTCTTCGTAATAGCGTTTGTATGCTTCATATTTTTCTGCTTGAGTAACGATGCCGTTACCGTCAAAATCAGATGCTTCATTGTATAATCTGTTACCATAAGAATCATATTGTTCCATTGCACATGTTGATGGATTTGCTCTTGTTCCTTCTTTATACCAAGGCACAGAAGAAAAGTTTCCTTGTAATGTATAGTTCAAACCACGACCATCATCTAATGGATCTTCAGTAGTTGTATATATATTAATAGGTCCTCTTAAATTAAATAAATTATTGCAACTAACCCAAAGTTGTATTCTGCTATTGCCCATTGATTCGCCAAACAAATCTTTAAGCATAAACTCTTTAGATAATCTTGAATCTACTCGCCAGTATGCCGGTCCTCTATATACATTTCTTTCAGAAATATACATACTACCATCCATTGACACTTTTGTATAAGGGGCACCACTTGTAATAGTTGGTTCTAATGACAAGTTCATATTTTGGAAAATCCTTGAACCAAACAATTGTGGTCCTTCATCTTTTCCCATGTTTAAGAACAAGTAACCTTTTATAGTGTGCCTAATATCGTTGTTAGCATAAAAAGGTGCTAACGGGAATGTTTGCTTGCCTGAATAAGGATCCAATATTACATTCATATTAGAAGATGCATCTGTTGCTGTTACTAATGTATATGTTAGTGCATAGTTTAAAGAAAAAGCAAAATGGTTAGATAATGATTTGTCTACTTGCACTTCTATTCCTTTTGATGAACCATATTCTGATACTGCCCACTGATAGTAAGAAACAGGTGTAGTTTGTATTTGTAATACACCAAGTTGGTTATAAATATCTTTAAAATAAGCAGCAAACGATATAGCAAATTCGTCTGTTAATTGGTTCTTATATTCTACCATATATTGGCTTGTTAATTGGACCTCCATATTAGGATCGCCAACTCCTACGCTGGTTACCATCTGTTCCAAATTAAAATAATTATATAAATTATCAGCCAAAGGCGATTGGAAGAACTGCCCATACGACATAGAAATATAAGAGTTTTCTGTAATAGGATAGTTGATATTTATTCTTGGTGAAACTCTTACTTTTACTGATGCATCGGCGAATCCTGTTTCAGCAGAGATTGGAATGAATTGCAATCCGTTTTCTGAATTCGGGTCAAGAATTCTATATTTATTCATTGGATCCATAATATCTAATCTGATACCTGGATTAAACACAATTCCTCTAAATGTAATTTGGTCCTGGACATAAGCGGCAAGTTTAAATTGGTTCATCGGTTGTGAAGTTCTTTCATAAACTGCATCTGCTTGCGAGTATATATTACCGCCCCATTTATCAGTATATATATCATATATTGGAGCAGTAGAATAAGGTTGTGAATTAAAATGTTTGTGCATTGTAAAATATGATGCTTCAAAACCTGCTTTCAAAACGTGCGTAAATTCGCCTGTTTTTAAACCAAATAAATTATAGTGACCTGCTGCCGATAATATATTACCATATTCTAATGAAATACCGCTAGCACCACCCATAGTAGAAAAATTAGCCATTCCATATGGATTTTGAGTTCCTCCCGAATATGGTTGTCCTTCATAATATCCTGTTAATGGATTTGGCAAGAAAAACGTGCCCGTGCAGAAGCCGTCTTTAGATTCTGTTACTAAAGACGGTGTTTGTGCCCAATCTATAGCAAAGTCACCAACGTTTTTCCCATTAGAGTAAATAGATGAATCCCAAGTATTGGCATTTACTATCCAGTTATCTACTGGCTCCATTAATTCATAGCCCGTAAAATAGTTATTGCTTGTGCCAATAACTTTCCTTGATGACATAGAATTATTTTCGCTCCACGAAAAAGTTATTTCGTAAAATGAACGATCCGTCAAAGTGTGATTAATTCTTGCAAAGGCATTGTTAACGAAATTATTTAGTGCTGCCGTTTTGCCGATATTTTGAGTAATTCCGTTAGAAGTAGGTTCACCATTTATAGGATCAATTTCGCCTGTTGTTTTATTTATCCAAGGCATTCCTTCATCTAAAGCATATCTGCTGAATGTTGATTCATTAGTTGTTAGACCAAGTTTTCCGCCTAACACTAATTTTATATCATTAGTTATGCCTAATGATATACGTCCTTCAAGATTTCTCATCCAAGCACCTGCGGCTTCTGTTCTCAGTAATGAGTTTCCCCATCTGTCTCTTAAATCATAGCCAGCAGAATTGTAAGGTCTTACCATATTTAGAACATTAATATAGAATGTAGTTCTATCATTAATGATGCCTATTGGACCGCCGAAACCTACGTCAAATGTTTTAGCGTGTGCTTGTAAATATTGAAGTCCTTCACCCGAACCATCTACTAAGCGATATTGTCCGCCTTCATAAACTAATTCGGTATTGTTTTTCTGGCTTCCCGATAAAAATGGCAAATCAGATACGAAATTAACATAACCTTCATACCTATCAGTTCTACCTGTTTTCATAACAGAATTAACAATTCCGCCTTGCACATCGCCATATTGTGCAGCAAAATTACCTGTTATGACTTGCACCTCTTCGGTAGCATATGTAGATGCCATAGGGAAGTATGTAGCACCTGATGACCCGAAGCCACCTGAAAATTGATTACCCATATTCATACCATCTAAACGAATTTGGGTTTCTGTGGCGCGGCTACCTCTAACAGCATAACCATCACCACTACTTGACACGCCTGCACTCATACCAACAACAGCAGATAAAGTGTTTGCCGTAGTATTCGTCAGCGCCTCATCAGTGATAGTAGTACCAGATCCTACTTTTCCGGCATCTACTTTACTATCTCTTACCGCTGTAACTGTAACACCTTCCATTTCTACTGCCTCATCTTTTAATGTGACATTAATGCGTGTTTCTTTATCAGCGGACATTCTTACTGTTACTTTGTAGTCCTGTTTACCAACTGAACGGACAAGCACTGTATATGAACCTGCCGTAATATTGGTAACAGTAAAAGAGCCGTCTCGCGAGTTAACTTTCGTTCCACGAGTTGTGCCTTGCACCAAAACGGTTGCACCGACAACTCCTTTACCTTCTGCATCTACTACTTTCCCCGTCAGTGTGCCGTATATATCGGCAAACAAATACGTAGGAAGAAGTAATACAGAGACCAAAGTAAAAATTAAAATTAGCTTTCGCATAATTTAAAAACTCCGTAAATATTAAATTAAATATAAATTCCAAATAACAAAAAACAAATATAATAAAATTTTTTATATAAATTACATTTTTATGTTTTGCAATATAACATTTTATTTTAAAATAAATATAGTTTTTATTTTTTTTAAATAATATTTGATAACTTATAAAAATTCTGTCTTGCTGAAATGAATTCGGCATAACAGATATTTAACAACTTTTTGCTCGGATTTAACACGGGGGCAAGCCCCCGTGTTTGCTTTTTCCACCTATTTTTATTGTTTTTGCAATTATTAAATCAATTTATTTAAATATATAATGAATACAATTAAAAACACTCAATTAGTAACGTTTTTACGCGAAACGCCTTAAATTAACGCGGAACGCGTAAATTTGACGCGAAATACCTCAAATTTTTGCTATTTATCTTAATTCTTTGCTATTCGTCTCTTTTTTATGCTAATGCACAAACAATTATTACTTCCTTAAATCAAACAGGATACTCCGCTGATGAGTGCTTAATTAACAACGGAGAATTTACAGGTGCGTCAATTTCGGGCGATATAATAATTGCTGACGGATTAGATATACCTAATGTTGCTTTTGCTATAAATTGTGATATAACATCAGTGAAAGCCGCTGGTAATATAGGATATATAGGAATGGGAGCATTTTTAGGAGTTCAGCATAAGAAATGCAGGGTTTTTACGAAATATATGTAAAATGCTTATATTGATTCATTATAGAACAAAATATATGCAACTTATAACAATAGGCGACATCACTGATACATACATTAAAATTAAACAAAAAGGTTTTAATTCTATGCTATCTAAACTTGGATTTAATAAAAACAGAAGGGTTGAAAGTAAATGGAATGAAAAGCAAAGTATTGGCGGGTTTTGGCATATCCCTTTTTTTATGCAGCACTGGAATAAAGTAATTACGGGTGATGCTAATATAAATTATCCTAAATATTTTTGTGCGAAGTATTTGCAAAAAAATCAAAAATATACATTGCTATCTATCGGATGTGGAACAGGATTTTATGAAAGAGAGTTTGCGAAACAAAAATGTTTTGCTGAACTTATTGGCATAGAATTATCTGAAAATAGAATAAAAGAAGCACAAAAATTAGCAACCGATAGCAACTTAAACATTAAGTATTTAAATAAAAACTTCTACGATATAGATTTTAAAAGTGAAAAGTTTGATGTTATACTTTTCAATTCAAGTTTGCATCATTTTGATAATATTGAAATGTTTTTGCCGCAATATATTAAGGCACTTCTAAAACAAAACGGCTATCTTGTAATTTGCGAATATGTCGGCAAAAATAGAGTGTATATTCCCAATTTTCAGTTAAAAGAAATTAACAAACTCATAAAAACAATTCCTCTGAAATATAGACAATATTTTGGAACATCAAACTATAAAAATAAAGTATATAGTCCAGGTTCTATAAGAATGAGATTAAACGATCCATCGGAAGCAGTGGATTCTGAATCAATACTACCAACATTACATAAATACTTTTATACATTAGAGGAAAAGCAATTGGGGTGTAATTTGATTATGCCATTAATGAGAGGCATAGCATATAATTTTGCTTATGATGATGACGAAACAATGCAGATTTTACACGCAATTTTAGAAGCAGATAGTAATTTTATGCAACAATATAGTATTAGTGATTTTATATTTGGAGTGTATCAATAAGTTTTGATTTAGCACTCAAAATAAAAATTTCTTAATTATGTCATACTGAACTTGTTTTGGCATCTATTTTAACACGGGGATTCATCCCTCTGATGTATATTTTGAACCACCCCGCTTGCTAAAGCAAGCACCCCTCCACGGGAGGGGAACTGTTCCACTCCTGTGGAGGGGTGGCATTTGCGAAAGCAAATGACGGGGTGGTATTTTATTAACACGGGGCTTGCCCCCGTGCTAAAGAGATGACGAAGTAAAGTTCGGAATGACGATTATTTTTATAAAAAATAATTTACTATTTTTGCATAATAATTTTAATTTTTTATCACAATTTAATATGGAATACGAGATTAAACTAAAAGATAAATATATAGACCCTTTTACTGATTTTGGATTTAAAAGATTGTTTG
>Ga0099364_10011253_pt1 | contig 12236 bp, 9 predicted proteins | sample TergutTh196P3_FD_73070 | JGI IMG/M metagenome (GOLD analysis project Ga0099364, IMG submission 73070) | Microcerotermes parvus P3 segment gut microbial communities from Pointe-Noire, Republic of the Congo - Th196 P3 | ecosystem: Host-associated > Arthropoda: Insects > Digestive system > Gut ...
GTAATTAACGCCCACAGTTGCAGCTGTAAGGGTTTGGTTGCCGAAAGTTAAGTTATTCGCCGTGAAATTGGCGGTCAAAACTACATTTTCCGTACCCATTGTAAACGCATCGTCCGAAACGGTTACGTCGCCGCTGTTTACCGTCCAGCCGCTGAACGTATATCCGGTATTGGCATTTTGGGTCAAGGCTATATTTGCTCCCGCCGCTCCAGATGTGGGATTAGCGGAAGCCGTTCCTGCTTCGATAGGGTTGATGTTTACTATAACGGTATAAGTTGGTATGGTAATTTCCGTCCACTTCGCCCAAAACACGGCGTTTGCCATTACGTTCGTCATTGGAAATGCCGCCGCTGTGGTAAATCCCGCATCGGTGAACCAACCGTCAAAAGCATAGCCTGTTTTTTCCATCGTCGCCGGCGCATTTATTTGGCCACCGTGGGCTACGCTTGTTTGAGTAGGCGTGGGAGAACCGCCGTCCACGTTCCATGTCACGGTGTAGATTCCCTGTGCCGTCGTAACCTCCACGTTCGGTACTTCAATAAAGCCTGTATGGGTGTTTCTCTGGTAGCTAATGCCGTGTTTGCCGTCTACAATATTCCACCATGCAGTTGCGCCTGTGCCTGTAACGGTTAATCCGTCTGACGAATCCTGCATATAAAGTGTCGCTCCGTCTGTCTTGTGAATGATTACCGCATTCGCGCCGCTCGCTAATAACGTACCCGTGACCGTTGCATCAGAATCAATAAATACAACAGCGTTAGCCCCACTAGCGCCAATTGCTACGCTCATTTGTTGCCCTGTACCACCACTACGCACTATACCGCCAAGCACTGTCACATTACCGGAAGATAATGCAAGCACTATGGACGTAGAGGCGGAGGAACTAATCAGACCATCCGCAACCTCAAATATACTCGTGCTTGTACCTGAAAGGTCTATAGTCCTAAACTGATTACTTGTGTAATAAGCCTCCCACACAACCCTTGATATTTCGCCAATGTTGATGGAAATCTGTGAAGTATTAACAACAGGTGTGTCCGCGCTGCCACCGATTATGGTAATTTCTGCACCATCCGGAACTTGCAGCGTACCGCCCGCGCCAGCCGCGATTGTTACAATATCACCATTTGCAACGGTTGGAGGCGTATTAGTGTTCCAAATAATACCATCCCATTTAGCCCACAGCTCTGTATCTGCCGTAACGTTTGTTATTGGGAATACTGCCGGTTGGGTGAAGTCTGCGTTTGTAAACCAGCCGATAAAAGCGGTGTTCGTTCTTGTCATTTCCTCAGGAGCGGCGATACTGCCGCCGGGGGTTACAAATGTTTGCGTAGGAGAGGGAGAGCCGCCGTTTGTGTTCCATGTGACGAAGTATACCTGCTGTATTTCAAAAGTGACAGGTGTTGCAGCTAATACAAGATTATAATTAGCGGCAATAAATGTACCGTTATTTAACCATAATCTTAAATCACCTAATGTGATTGGGTAAGTCCCAACAGATTCGCCTGCTTCCCGCCCAAGCGCACCGAAAAACGCAGGTGGTTCATTGCCTATAATGCCGTCATAAGTGTAAGTAAGCACCGGGTCTGCTTGCCCTAATAACTTTGACTGCCCGCTGTTTGGCGTGATGGTTAATGTCGCACGGGATATTGTAAAATCAATGCTGATGCTTCCGGTAAAATTCGGGTCATCGTCCAGTGTTAGTGTTACTGTATATTCCCCTGCGTTGGTTGGCGGGGTTTGGGTTGCGGTGTAGTTTGTAGTGTTTCGACCGGTGTAGGAAACCGTCAAATTTGCAACCGTGGGAGTACCGCCTGTGAATACTGCTGTACCTGTGTAGCCTGTATGCGAACCGCCGTTATATATGCCGTTTTGTACGGTTAGCCCTGTGATTGATATGGGGGTTTTGTTAATAATTATATTAAGCTCTTGCGTGGTATAGCCTACAGTGTTTTCCGCTTTTGCTGTGAAAGAAAATGCCCCAACCGTTGTTGGCGTTCCCGAAATAACGCCGCCGCTTGAAAGCGTTAAACCGTCAGGTAAACTGCCATCGTAAACCGCCCATGTTATAGGTGCTTGCCCCGTTGCCGTAAGGGTTTGGCTGTATGCTGTGTTAATTATTCCATCTTCTAAAATACTTGATGTTATGGTAGGCGGTAAAAGCTGTGTCCATTGCGCATAAACTGTGGTGTTTGCGCTGAACATATGTGACGTTGTTATCTCGATGCCGCCTGCCGTCTGTGTAAACCAACCTCTAAAAATATGGTTGATTAGAGAAGGCTCGGGTAGGGTTTCTAATCTGCCGCTTGCGTCTGTCTGCATGGTTGCGGGGAAAACAGTACCGACGCCAGGGTTAAAGGAGATTCTATAAGATACGACAGGTCTTTCAAGCCTTACATACATAAAATTCGGTGAATTTGTGAATGCACCGCTTCCTGTCATTGTAGCGGGTGGGGTATTTGCCGTTGTGTTTGTCCAACGATTCCAATTGCCGGGTGCGCTGAAAGAACCCATGTTTGTACCGTTGCCGCCATATCCTATGGCTGCGGCAGTACCGGCGTTTGTTCCAACTCGCGCTGTTACTGTGGCATTTTCTAATATGGTTAAACTGCCGCCCGCGCCGCCTGTGGCGTTATTATTACCTCCACCGCCGCCTATTCCCGCGCCGCTCAAACCTCCGTCGCCAGCCGCGCCGCCATTTCCGCCTGTCGCTGTGACGATAGCGTTGCCGGATATAGTAACCGTGCCGCCCGCACCGCCGGCACCACTGCCGTAACTCCCTTCCCCGCCTATACCTGCGCCGCCCCCGGCTACGCTTACTCCGTTCCCGCCGGTAGCCGTAACAACCGCATCGCCTGATATATTTACAGTACCGCCGCTTGTTCTGCCGCCTATCCCTGCACCGCCGCCGTTGTTATTGTTACCGCCTTGAGCTGTAACCGTTCCGCCTTCTATATTTATTGTACCCGCTGCCCCGGTTGAAGCGCCTATACCCGGACCCGCGCCGCCGCTATTGGCTCGGGCTGTAAGGCTGCCATCCCCCCTTATAGTCAGCGTTCTGTTCGCATCGACTCTGATTCCGGGGCTACGTTCTGAAACAAACGTATTATTACCGACAAGGATAAGCGTTGTTGCCGCGTCCACCCAAAACGCCGTTCTCTGGGCACTTGTAGGCAACGTAATACTTGCGTTTATTAATGTAACTGTTGAAGCGCTCTTCACTTCTATTATTCTTGCGGTAGTGCCGCTGGTTGTTCCCGTGACAGTTACATCACCGGTAATGGTATAAACATTGTTCTCAAAAGCCCAGCCATTGCCGCTTGAGGGCGGGGTTGCTATGCTTAGGTCTATAACATTATCCCCGCTTGTTACTAAAACCGAAAAATCCTGCGTATAATCTGTTCCTATTGCCCTGCCGTTTACAATTGTTGCCCTTATAGTAATAGTTCCGGCTGTATTGGCGCTTAATACGCCGTTTGTAAGCGTTGCGCCTGTGCCGCCCGGGCTTACAATGCTCCATACAATTTCATTATATATGGCATTACTTGGTACAACTGTGCCTGTAAGCGGTAGTGTACCTCCCGGCACCATAACTGACGGTACGCCTGTAATATTTGTTACAGCCGTAAACCGAGTGGTTACATTTATGGGTTCATACGCGGTTCTTCGCCCTGCCTCATCTACGACTACTACATTAAACCAATAGCTTGTGGACGGATTAAGTCCTGTTACACTTATGGAAGCGGCGTTTTGTGTTCCGCCTGTGTTTACCAACGTTATAGAAGCACTGTTGGCATCAATTTGCTGTAATGTGCGAATATTATCTGATGTTGAGCGGTACACAAAATACATTAAATTATTTTGGGTTGTGATATTGTCCGTTGCCCTTGTCCAGCTTAAATTAACTGTAGTAGGGGTTATTGTCCCCGCTGTGATAACCCCGTTACCGCCTCGAATTGGCGGCGTGTTATCTCCTGCGGCAACAGAAACCCCGAAAGGGGCTGTATCAAATTGCGGAATTGTGTATGTGATTCCTCTAACGGTTACTTGCGCCCCGGACACGCTAAGAATGACATTATTTGATTCAAAATTACCGCTGAATGTAACGGTACGCTCCGCCAAGTTTACAGCAGGGGTTGTAACCGGGCTGCTTATGGTGGTAATGGTTGCGCTATTTAGGTTTAATTGGTTTGAAAAGGAAGCTGTAACAGACTGTCTTGGCTGCCCTGCTGTAAAAGTGTATGGTAGGTTACCCGGCTCTGACCTTAAAACAAAATCACCATCAAGCACAATGCGGCTGCTTGCAGGAAAATTATAAACATCTGTGGTGCGTACATACTGCTCATAATTCCTTAAATAATATATAGTTGCCCCGGACTGACGAATAATGCTGTTATTTGGTATGTTTATTGTGCCGCCCAAAATATATAAGCTTCCGCTGCCGGAAAGAATTATTGCCATATCCGGGCTGCCTTGCGTGTTTATAGTTGCGCCGCTTGTTATCACCGAAGTACCGCCGGCTGTAATTACTGTTCTGGCATTGGGGTTTGTGGCAGAAATTGTGCCGCCGCTTATGGTTAAATTATTACCGGCAATTGTATTCCTTGATGCCGAAACAGTGCCGCCGCTTATGGTTAAATTATTACTTGTAATTGCTCCAAGTGTCCCCGAAACAGTACCACCACTAACGGTTATACTGCCATTCTGCCCTGTGTTACTTATTCCGCCGCCGCCCGGCGCAGTTCCGGCTATTTCGGCTGTGCCGCTTACTGTTATGTGAGCGTTATTGCTACTTATAGCATCGAAACCGCCGTTTGTGTGTATCTTTCCGCCTGTTATGGTTAAATATCGTTCTGCATTACCCACATGTGCATTAATTGCCATTCTTGCTTGTGAAAAGATTTCTCCGGCACTCATGTTAAAACGCACGGTTTCCTCCAATGAGAGAGCCGCACCCGCGCTTGCATGTGTGTTTTGTATGCTTCCCCCTGCCATTTCAAAAGTGCCTTCTCCCCACACGCTTAACGCAGTAGCATCGAAATATGAAGCTGTTGTGCGCAGTGCAGTGTTTATATAATCCGCCTGCCATATAACCGTAACATTTTCAGGTATTATTATATATATTGTAGATTCCGCGCTTGTTGTTCTTGCGCCCACAACAGTAACAGTACCGCCATTTTCGGCAATATCATTAATCGTTATTTGTAAATGGCTCTGAATACTGGTAGTAATAGCAACGCCCGGCTGTGATGGTACCGCGCCAATATCAACGGTAGCCGTTGCTCCCGACAGGGGCATAATCCCCATCATCGCCGCGAGAATTGTCATAGCGGCGGAGACCTTTAGTTTGATGAGAGATTTCATCATTATTGTCAGCAACGCGATTTTCATGGTTTTGTGAGCCATGATTTTCGTAAGATTACTTGCGTGAGATCGCTTCGCTATGTTAGCAAGATTAGCAAGATTATTTGCGGTGGTTGCAAGGTTGCTTACGAGGGATTTCTGAAATGTACTTAATGTGTTCATTTATTTGATATTTATTATGTTATTTTTATTTATTTTTTATGTTTATTCTATCAAAATCAAAAAAGCGTGGAATTAATTTTCTTGTTCTGTCCATCAGGTTTCCATGCCCACTTCTACTTACAAGTTTCCCACGCCGCACGTGCGGCGCTTACTTACCTGCTTTTGTAGAAGTAACCCACCTAATCGTGTGTTACAATATGGAAATTGATGGACAAAAACAGTAGCAATCGCTACAATTAACTTACTAATATGATTTTACGCTTTTTTTTATGTCATTGGCAAATTGGGTTTGTTATTATTTTTGATTAATTGATTGAATTATTGGTTGTTTTCATGTTGTTTACAAGTATTTTGCTATCATGTGGTTGTTACTGACGTAGCGGACGAGGTAAATCGTTTCGCCGTTATCAAGATATTTCGTGAAAAATGCGTAATATGTTGTGTTTCTGTTTACTTTGAAAGATGCGTAGTACATTCCCGTTCCGTATTGGTCAAAATGCGGCGGGGCTGGCTTGTGGCTTTTTATGGGGAGGTTTGTTTCTATATCATCATACAAATCCTGTACATGCTTTTTTGCAGTATCCAAAAAACTAAAATAACCCTTATCATAAAGAATTTGAACAAGTTCTACAAAGAACTGTCGCACTTCCGGCGTGAATATTACGTGCTTCATTTTGAAAATATTTTTTCCATATCCTCAAATATGCCTTTCAAAAGTTCATCTTTTGTTATAGCCCTGCGAAAATCATCGTCAGGCTCTAAAAACGGCTGCGGCGGATACTGTTTTTCAAACGGCGCACTGACAAGGTGAAACATAAAATCGCCTCGCTGGATACATACTCCACCGTTCAACGCCAAGTCGAAATACTTGTCTTCATCTGCTATAAACTCCTTACTGCTAACTAATGTCATATTCTACAAATTTTAAATTATTATCATAGGTATTTTGCTATCATGTGGTTGTTACTGACGTAGCGGACGAGGTAAATCGTTTCGCCGTTAACGAGATATTTAGTAAAAAAGGCGTAATATGTTGTGTTTCTGTTCTTTTTGAAGGAAGCGTAAAACATACCTGTACCGTATCTGTCAAAATATGGCGGGGCTGGCTTGTGATGTTTTACGGGCAGGTTGTTTTTGATGTCGTAATACAAATCATCAACGTATTTTTGCGATGTGTCCAACCAACTGAAATACCCCATTTGATAAAGTTTAGTCACAAGTTCTTCGAGGTAATCAAGCGTTTCCGGGAGAAATTCTACGTTCGTTTCCATAAAACTTAAAATGTACTTTTTCAACAACTTCAAGAGCCCTTTTTCTAAACTCATCTGCGGAAATAGCCCTCCTCAAATCATCATCAGGCTCTAAAAACGGCTGCGGCGGATACTGTTTTTCAAACGGCGCACTGACAAGGTGATACATAAAATCGCCTCGCTGGATACATACTCCACCGTTCAAAGCCAAGTCGAAATTCTTGGCTTCATCTGCTATAAACTCCTTACTACTAACTAATGTCATATTCTACAAATTTTAAATTATTTGACGGGGCAAAGGTAGCGCTTATTTTTTGGATGTGCAAATTTTTTTTGAAAAAAGTTTTCAACAAGGGGGCTGAAAACTGAAAACTATTTTCTACTCAATCTTTGGTTCAGCCTTGTTTTGAAGTCTGCTATCAGTTTGTTAACAGCGTTTGCAAACTCTCTGAAATTCTGTTCGCCTTCCACGAGCGCTAATGCGTTAATTCGTAGCGTTATTGCGTTAATAATATCGTCGAGCATTTTTCTTGCTGTTTTTTTGTTCACTTGGGTCATTTTGTCGTTCATACCAGCCAGAGCGGTATCTCTACGCTTGTCCAAAAGCCTGACATCATCAGTGATGGGGCTTTTTGCTCTTTTTCTGACGGCGTCGTCGGCTAATGCGTGTGCATTAAGGAGTTGGTCAAACTGTGCTTCAATATTTAGCGCATCTGCACCGAAGCGGTTAATCAGTTCAATTAGTTGGGCAACGTACTGAAAATGCTCGTCGTTGCGCATACTCGTTCTATCTTTTCTGTTTGAAAGTATCATTTCTTTATTTTTGATTTTTGATTTTTGATTATCTCCAATTTTTGATTTTTGATTTTTGATTTTTGGCACGCCGGGTAGACCAGGGGAATTTCACCCCAAGTCCCCCACAGAACCGTACGTGAAAGTCTCCCTTCATACGGCTCTTCTTATCTTGACCGGTTTCAATTTATAGAAATTAGGAACAATGCCGCGACACCAATGATAGAAGAATTTGGGCTCTTTGTGGTAAAACTTTATGAGCCAATGCCAAGCACGCTTATAACTACCCTTAAAACGCTTGTACTTGCGAACTGCCCAACGGACAATTGCATGATTGAGTGTTTGCAGGTAAGAATAAACTGCGCTGGGGTAAAACTTACCATAATAGTTTATCCAGCCTCGCGCTGAAGCCTCCATTTGGACTTCAACGCCTATTAAATCCTTCTTGCTGTCTAAATGCCAACCGTGAATGACTTCTTGAATATGCTTCTTTGACTTATTACTTATGGCAGGAGTAAAACCTGTAAAGAAAGTACCGGTATTCTTGTTCTTCGCTGCACGTGGACGGAAAGTGTAACCCAGAAAATCAAAAGATACATTTTCGTGGTCTTCCTTGCGATTGCTGTCCTTGCAGTAAACAATGCGCGTCTTTTCTTCGTTAAGTTTTAGTCCGCAAGATGCCAAACGGCTCATTATGATTAATTTCATGTCTTCCGCTTCTGCCTTTGTTTTGCAGTGACAAATAGTGTCGTCTGCATAGCGTTCAAAAGGAATGTGTGGATAATGGAGTTGCATCCATTTGTCGAAAACATAGTGCATGAACAGGTTAGCCAATACCGGTCCGATGACAGACCCTTGAGGTACGCCCATTGTTCGCTCTATGCGCTCGCCAGAGCATGTTTCATAAGGAACTTTCAACCATCGCTCAATGTAAAGCAGTATCCAATTCTCTGTTACGTGACGTTTTACCGCCTTCATCAGAAGGTCATGGTTGATGGTGTCAAAGAATTTGCTGATATCCATGTCTAAAACCCAGTCGTATGACCAGCAACGCTGCCGGGCTACTGTTAAGGCATCAATGGCGCTGCGAGCAGGACGATAGGCGTAAGAGTTGTCATGAAACTCAGCGTCTAATCGTGCGTTGATATGCAACACTACAGCATTTTGGGCTATGCGGTCATCTACAGTAGGAATGCCTAAAGGTCGCTTCCCGCCTGATTTCTTCGGTATTTCTACCAATTTAACAGGTTGAGGAAAGTAACTGCCGGAACTCATCCTGTTCCAAAGTTTGTACAAATTCTTACTGAGCACTTGCCCGTAATCTTTGATACTTACATTGTCGATGCCCGCGCTGCCTTTGTTCTCTTTTACTCCTTTCCAAGCATCGAAAACTAATTGCTTGGAAATTGAAAATGGTTTGTTTACTTGTTCTTGTTTCATCCTAAATAAATTTAGTTGTTCAATTACAATAACTTAGATAAGCCGTCCCCTTCGCTCCATTGCCATTACAGCAACTTCTTCACTAATACGAGACAGTCCGCCCCCAACATGAGCATTGGTACTCAGACCTTGCGAGTTCATCGTTTTCGGTCGCTCCCTTAGCATCCCATGTTGAGTTCCCGCGTTTCGTTAATTACCCCAGATACAGGTCTTGCTGTCTGTACGCCGGATGTCGAGCAAGCAGTAAACAGGTCGCCCCTTGCACTTGTCCCGGAATTATCTGCACACTCCGGTTTTGACATCGTCTTTGCGTTTTCGACGCTTAATCAACAGTTCCCTTGCGGTCAACTCCTGTATCAACACCTGACAGTTAAAACTGCCTTTTAAATGTATCGTTCACCACCAATTCGTTTCCGAAATCAGCAGCATACACCGGTTTGCAACCTCCTCCTGTAAGACGATTGCGGGAGACCAGTTAACTCCCATGTAATTAACGCTTGGCGTATGTCAGCCATTACATACACGCTCGCGGCACAAGCAGATAACGCAGATTTTTATGATGACCGCAGATTTTTTTACATTTTTTTACGAAAAGCAGTGCAAGCCCTTAGGTTTGCGTCTTTTGAGAAAATCTTTGAGAGATGCAATCCCTACGGATTGCTGTTTTCGTGGGCGCTATACGTATCTACCGAGAGATGCAATCCCTACGGATTGCCGTAATAATTAGTTTTTTTTCAGAAAAATTACAGTTTTATTCTCAAAATAAAAAATGCTGAAAATCAGCAACATCGAACTATTAAGTTTTATTTAATAGTTCGAAATGCTTGTGTATCAGCGAGTACCTCCCAGCCTTTTTGTTCGGCTATTGTTGGGTCACAATCCGCCGAGCCGGGATTATCGCTTATTGTTAGTATTTTTTCAAAATTATTACTGTGAAGTGTACTAAATAAAGCGTTCAATGCATCGGCAGTGAATTGATTGGCTCCGCAACGCAGATATTTAAGCGCAATATTTCGGCTTAAATCCAATGTGGTTAATTGATTTTGTCGGCAATCTACACCCGTGAGCGCTCTATTTTGGCTCAAATCTAATGCAATTAATCTATTGTCGTTGCAAAACAAATCTGTCAGCGCTCTATTTCGGCTCACATCCAATGCAGTTAATTGATTTCCCTCGCAATTCAACCAATTCAGAGATATATTTCTACTTAAGTCCAATTCGATTAATTGATTATTAGCACAAGCCAAACGAACAAGAGCAAAATTTCTTCTAATATTTAATTCTGTTAAGAGATTTTCTGCAACACTTAAATATTGTAGCGCAAAATTTCAACTTAAGTCCAGTATGGTTAATTGATTTATGCCGGTATCCATTGTTATAAGCATTGTATTTTGGCTAACATCCAGCGCAATTAATTGATTATCGAAGCAATACAAAACTAACAGTCCTATATTTTGGCTCACATCCAACTCGGTTAATTGATTACTAAAGCAACTTAAATCTCTCAAAGCAATATTTTGAGTAACGTCCAAATTCGTTAATTGATTGTCGCTACAATCAAAACCCATAATATTCGCGCCAGTTATTGTTATCTGCCGTTGGTTTTTGTTGGAAAATAGACGACTGACTTCAACAAAGTCACTATCTGTTGTTGGTAGTGCGTTTGCGTTATCCGAAAGTTCCACTATTTCCTGTTGTGAGCCATCGCCCCAGTCAATCATTGCAGTTCCCGAACCAAACAAGCCAACTGTTACACTTTGAGCGGTAGTGGTCATGGTCATCACGCTTTCGGTTGTCAGGCTTGTTGCATTTGCGCCGTGAGCGTCAGTAAAAGCCGCTACCACCACTGCGGCTACTAAAAATAAAAAAACTTTTTTCATGTTATTATATCTCATTATTTTATGTTTAATTATTATTAAATTTTTCTGTCTGTATTATCGGGCTGTAGCCTGTTTTGCTGACTAAATATTGACCCTGCCTTGAAACTATCCATTCTAAAAATTTCGTTACGTTAGGTTTATCGTTGTCAGTTAAACTAATTGCATAGAATGATGACGACAATGGATATGTACCGTTTCCTGTTGTTTCTAAATCAGGATATATTCCGTTAATTTTCAACATTTTTACTTTCTCATTATTAATCATTTCACTAACGTAAAAACGAAAAGAATAACCGATTGAATTTCCATAATTCACATAATCTGCCGCTCTTGAAACGGGAGCGGACATATTCCAGACAACATCGTCCAACGGAGGTGACATAATAGTTTTTCCCTGCATAAAATGTACAAAAGCCGTTTGACTTCCACTGTTCAAATTTCGTTGAAAGGGACGTATTTCATCATTTCTTCCGCCTAATTCTTTCCAGTTAGTAATATCGCCCGAATAAATGCCTTGCATTTGTTCTAACGTTAAATTATCTACCGGATTTTGCGAATTAACAAAAAATACGAAAGCCTCCCGACCGATAGGAGTGTAATTGAAACTGACATGAGCGTCTTGAGCCATTTCTAATTGCTCTTCTGATGGCGGCGCTACAAAGATAATATCAACCATTTTGTTAATTAAATTTTCATAAGCATGAATAGTATTAGTGCATAAGACCTCACTATTATTAATATCATAGTTTTGTTTGGGATATACAGCCTGAACAAAAGCCGAATAGACCGGATATAGTGCAGTAGCGCCATCTAAAACAGGCAAATTTGTTTCAAAAGTAAGTGTGGACAATGTGTCTAAAACAACTGCGCGTGTATTTTCTGCAAATGGAGCATATAAACTTAAATCTATATCGCCTTCTCTAACCCTGATAAAACTACGGTCGTAAGCGTTTATGCTCGCGTTTATGATTTCGTATGTAATACACGAAAAAACGATTAAAGATACAAAGATTAACCAAATTCGTTTCATTTTTATTGATGATACTACATGAAACAAATGTAAGAATGTAAATACCAAAAACAACAAAGCGCAAATCCATATTAATGGGACATAAAATTCTCCCTTTCCCACAAGCGCCATAATGCCCATCGCTAAAATACTAACGAAATGTACGACTATAACTAACAGAATATACAGAAACTTTTTCATGTTTCATTACTTTTTTGAGTTATCATTGTTTCCGTTTCCATCGCCACCACACACGTTTTCTTATGAAAAGCAATACTATACTTATATATCTTTTCATATCCTTCGCGCTTCAAATTATGTATATACGTCTTTTCTTCT
>Ga0099364_10011254_pt1 | contig 12235 bp, 14 predicted proteins | sample TergutTh196P3_FD_73070 | JGI IMG/M metagenome (GOLD analysis project Ga0099364, IMG submission 73070) | Microcerotermes parvus P3 segment gut microbial communities from Pointe-Noire, Republic of the Congo - Th196 P3 | ecosystem: Host-associated > Arthropoda: Insects > Digestive system > Gut ...
ATCTGATCGTTCGTCCACTCAAGAAACAAAAAAGCAAGCAGATTGTACTCGTCGAGGCAAAATCGGCGGGAGACTACGCAAACGTCAACAAACGACGCAAAGAGGAAGCCCAAAAAATAAATCAACTGAAGCGGGAATATGGAGACGAAATCAATTACCTCCTGTTTCTGTGTGGTTATTTCGATGCTGGTTATCTCGGATATGAAGCCTCAGAAGGAATCGACTGGGTGTGGGAACATCGGATTGACGACTTAATGAACATCGGACTTTGAAAGCCATGAAAAGTATCCAGGAACGAGAACACGAACGTAAAAGCCTTCAGAGTCTGTTGGATTCCGGAAAAACGGCGTTGCAACGCAACCAATTGGGACAATTTGCAACTCCGCCGATTCTTGCTGAAGACATCGTACGATTCGCTTTGGAATACGTTGAGAACGGTTTTGATGTCCGATTTCTTGATCCCGCTTTTGGAACAGGTGCGTTTTATTCCGCCTTTTTACGTTCAATAAACGGAAATCCGTATACGGCAACCGGAATCGAAATTGATCCCTATTACGGTAAACCCGCAGACAACCTTTGGCGGGAAACAGGACTACAACTTCAACTGAGCGACTTTACCGAGATGACGCCGCCGGTTTCGGAACAAGACAAATTTGATTTTTTGATTTGTAATCCGCCGTATGTCAGACATCATCATATCAACCTGGACAAAAAGATTTTGTTGAAAAACAAATTGAAAACCAAAGGATTGTCTGTTTCCGGACTGGCCGGACTTTATTGTTATTTCTTACTGCTCGCCGACGAATGGATAAAAAATAATGGAATCTCCGCTTGGTTGATTCCCAATGAATTTATGGATGTCAATTACGGTAAAACCATCAAGGACTATCTGCTTTCCCGTGTGGAACTGATCCGTATTCATCGTTTCGAACCGGAGGATGTTCAATTTGACGATGCAATGGTTTCCTCAACGATTGTCATTTTCAGGAAAAGAAAAAACGACGCAAAAGCTGTCGTTCCCTTCAGTTTTGGAGGAACATTGCAATGTCCCAAACGGCTTCAAGAAATCCCCTGGACGGCACTGAATCCTGCCGAAAAATGGAGCCGGTGTTCTCAATCCGAAAAACCGGCTGTACAGAATCACTTTACGCTGGGTGATTTATTTACGATCAAACGAGGGATTGCAACGGGAAACAATGATTACTTCATCCTTTCGAAAGAACAAATCCGCGAACACGGGTTGACGTATGATTTCCTGATTCCGATTCTTCCCAGTCCGCGTTTTTTGATGGAATCCATTGTTGAAGCGGACACAAAAGGCCGCCCTCAAATTGATAAGAAATTGTTTCTTCTCGACTGTAACCGTACCCCCGAAGAGTTAAAGAAAAACTTTCCCGCACTCTGGCAATATCTTTGTCAGGGGATTGAAAAAGAAATACCAAAAGGGTATATCTGTACTCATCGAGTTCCCTGGTATTCTCAAGAACAAAGGCCGGCAGCACTTTTCGTCAGTGCCTACATCGGAAGGAATTCGGATCGTAAAACTCATCCCTTCCGTTTTATCTTAAACCGTTCCAAAGCGACGGTTACGAATTCCTGGCTCGCTTTTTATCCAACACCATTACTCAAAGAAATTTTGCAACGAAAACCAGGTTTGGATATTGAAATTTTGAAGCAGCTCAATTCAATACCGCCGGAGTTGCTGATTGATGAGGGGCGGGTGTATGGAGGAGGAATGTATAAACTCGAACCCAAAGAGATGGCCCGAATCGACGCCGGTTCCTTACTGACACAACTGCGTATTGAAAAGAGGATTGTCAAACAGAGGGCGTTATTTGAGTGAAATATGCTTTTAGTTCCATGATAGGAATAATCACCGCAACAGACATGATTTGACACCGAAACCGTTTTACACTTTTCCCGTTCCCCTCGAACCCAAAAATACCATGCTTTATCGAATTTTTGTATTGCTCATCCTGCTTGCGTCGCCCCTGTACGCCGACGAAGGCATGTGGCTTTTTGACGTTGCCCCCAAGAAACAGATTCAGGAAAAATACGGCTTTGAACTGACCGATGAGTGGCTTGAACATGTACAAAAGTCCACCGCACGATTCGGAAGAGGCGGGACCGCGTCCTTTGTTTCTTCGCAGGGACTCATCCTGACCAACCATCATGTTGGTTTGCGAACCATCAGCAATCTCAGCACGCCGGAAAATGATTATCACGCCAACGGATTCTATGCCAAAACCTTCGAGGACGAAATCAAATGTCCAGGCGTGGAAATTCTGGTAACGATGTTGTCTGAGGATGTTACCGAGAAGGTTAGCACCAGCGTTGACGCGAACGCTTCGCCCGAAGAAGCCCAAAAGATTCGCAATGCGAACATTGCCGCCCTTGAAAAGGAATACGCCGACCGAACCGGTCTGCGATGCGAAGTGACCACGCTCTTTCAATGCTGAAAATACTACATGTACGGCTACAAAGTCTATAACGACATTCGCCTCGTTTGGGCACCGGAAAATGCCGTTGGTGCCTTCGGCGGCGATCCCGACAATTACGAATATCCCCGATACTGCGTCGATGCGGCGTTCTTTAGGGCTTATGAAGCCGGAGTACCGGCTAAAATCGAGCATTACCTCAAATGGAACTTCGACGGCATCAAAGACGGCGAACTGCTCTTTGTCTCCGGCTTTCCCGGTCGCACGGACAGGGCGTTTACAAGGGAGCATCTTGAATTTCAGCGGGATGTCTTTCTGCCCTGGCGTTTGCAAAAGATGTTCCGCCGCGAGGTGATTTTATCGGCGTTTGCCAACAAGAGTATCGAGAACCAACGCCGCGTTGCCAACGAACTGACTGCCATCCAAAACTACCGCAAACGGGCAATGGGACAGTTGCAAGGATTGCAAACGCCGTCGCTATTCAATTCCATTACGGCAACGTCGCCGGAGATTACCGACGCACTCAACAAAATGATGGCAAGCAATAAGTGGAATTCTTTTAGCGATTACCATCGGTACGATTTGCTTGAATTGGGCGAGGCACATAATTGCCGAACGTTCCAAATTGCCAGAACATTGGTTCGATTGGCTTATGAATCAGTTAAGCCGGATGAGAGACGATTGAAAGAGTACCGCGATGGAAATCTTGGAGCATTGAAAACATCGTTGCTTGCCGATACGCCGATTTATGAGGATGTCGAAATTCTTAAGTTGACGGACTCGTTAACGATGTATTTCGAAACTGCAAAAACGTTGCCGGGAAAATCTCCTAAGGAATTGGCTATCGAGTTAATTAGCGGCTCCAAAGTTCGCGACATCGCCGAACGAAAACGCCTCATAGAGGGCGGAATAGCGGCAATCGAAGCCTCCGACGATCCGATGATTAGGCACGTTTTGGAAATAGAGTCTATAACTCGATTGCTTCGGCAAGCATATGAGGAGCAATTCGAGGCTCCCCTCGCTTCCGCTTATGCGGAGTTGGCGCAGCGTCGTTTTGCGGAATTAGGGACGAAGGTCTATCCCGATGCAACATTTACATTACGCTTATCCTACGGCATTGTCAAAGGTTATACGGACGATGCCGGCGAGGCGATTGCACCCTTCACGCAGATTGCCGGTCTGTATGAGCGTGCGGAGCAACAGCGATTTCGGGAGCCTTTTGACCCACCGCAAAGTTGGAAGGACGCAAAGGATAAACTGGACATGTCAGTACCTTTCAATTTTGTAACGACAAACGACATCGTCGGGGGCAATTCGGGCAGTCCGGTGGTCAACACGCGAGGCGAGGTTGTCGGCTGTGCCTTCGACGGCAACATTTACTCGCTGTCGAACAATTTCGTTTACACCGACACACAAAGCCGGTGCGTTTCGGTGCATGTGGCGGTGATTACCGAGGCACTGCGAAAAATTTACGGTGCCGATGCACTCGCGGACGAACTGGGGAAGTAGTTTTATCCGCAGATTGACGCAGATGTACGCAGATGAATTTTTAATGATGTTTTTTGATAAATCACGTCTGTGGATTAAAAAGAAAGAAAAACAATGGATAACAAAGACCCTGAAACTTATGCGATTATTGGCGCGGCAATGCGTGTTCATTCGGAATTGGGATGCGGATTTTTGGGGAAAGTTTATCAGGATGCCCTGGAATGGGAGTTTCACGATCAAAAAATCGCCTGTCACCGTGAGTTTAGCATCCCGATTTTCTATCGTGAACATCAATTGAAGTCATTTTACATCGCGGATTTCATCTGTTACGAAAATATCATCGTCGAATTGAAAGCATTGAAAGAACTGTCAGGTATGGAGGAGTCGCAAGTTCTCAACTATTTGAAAGCGACAAAATTTGAAAGAGCAGTCCTGTTGAATTTCGGCAAAACACGGCTGAAATACAAACGTTATGTCCATCATTACAAGATTTCGTCTGTAGGTTTTTTATCTGCGGATTGACGTAGCTCCGCGCAGATGTTTTTTTATGTTGTTTGAAAATTAAAAAACAGACATATTTAAAAATCATCTGCGTCAATCTGCGTAATCTGCGGATGAAAAATCTGCGGAAAAAACCCTTAACCAATTTATTGACCATGCAAACTCGCAGACAATTTTTACAAACCGGTTTTTTCGCCGCTGCGGCGGTTGCGTTTTCGGGAAAAACGCTGTATTCGCAAACGGCGGAAAAGAAAGCCGCGATCACGTTGGCCCTTCAAACGTATACCTTACGTCAACTCCCGGCGGAGAACAGACCGATAAGTTTTGAAGAGGGAATAAAGATCACACGAGCGGCAGGTATCGACGAAGTGGAAATCGCCGGTGGAAACTTCTGGAGTTGGACAAACGACCACAAACGCACCGTTGCCTTGAATGCGGAAGAACGAAAAAAAATCCAGTCGGTTCTCGGTGAAAATGGCGTTCGTGCCGTCAGTCTTGGCGGGAGTCAAGGGAGTCCCGAAGACTTCGATTTCGCCAAAGAATTGGGACTCCAATTTCTTCAAGGCGAACCGCCGCTGGAACAACTCGTTCAAGTCTCCAAACGGGCGGAGGAATACGGCATTCGCTATTCGCTCCACAACCACGCCTACCCAACGAGGTATTGGGATTATCGGGAAACCCTGAAGCGAGTTCAGGATTGCTCACCGGCTTTGGGTATCTGCCCGGATACGGGACACTTTATCCGCAGCGGCTTCGATCCGGTCGAAGTGATCCGCGCCTGCAAGGGACGCATTGTCAGCGTCCATCTGAAAGACCTAAACGGTACTAATCCGGGAAATGATCCCGAAGTCAGAGGACAACTCCGGGATGTTGCTTGGGGAACCGGTGAAGGACAAGCCGAAGCCGTCTTGAAAGAACTGGCGGCTCAAAACTTTGTGGGACCTGTTATCATCGAATACGATCACGTTTATTCAGACGGCAACGTTGCGGAAATCAAAAAATGTGCGGAATTCTTCCGAAAAATCGCAGGCGGGACGGCGGGATAAACATCAAAAACGTAACGAAAGGAGAAATTTGATGTCTGTTACCAATATTAATATCAGTGTAGACAGTGAAATCAGAGACCAGGCCCAGAGTATTTTTGCATCAATGGGACTCGACATGAGCTCGGCGATTGACATTTTTCTGCGGCAATCGGTTCAGCAACACAGTATCCCGTTTGTCGTAACAGTGGAGCAGACCGAGACTGTCCAGCCAGTCAAAAAAACACCGAAGCCGGGTTGTATGAGAGGTAAAATCTGGATGGCCGATGATTTTGACGCACCGCTAGAAGATTTTAAGGAGTACATGTAATGAGGCTCCTTTTAGATACACATACCGTTTTATGGTTTTTCGGCAATGTTGAAAAACTTTCGGAAACGGCATTTCAGGCCGTTCTCGCCCCTGCGAACGAAAAATATGTCAGCATTGCGTCGCCGTGGGAATTAGCCATTAAAATCAACTTGGGCAAACTCGCTTTCGATGGTGGTGTCGCCAATTTTTTAGTAGCCATCAATGAAAATGGTTTTCAATGGCTCCCAATCAAAGAAGACTATGTCAAGTGGTTGGAAACCCTTCCGCTTATTCACCGTGACCCTTTTGACCGAATGCTCATTGCATCGGCAATGGCCGAAAACATGCGTCTGATTACAGCGGATGACAATTTTCGGTATTACGATATTTCCTGCCTTTGGTGATCACTCAACCTATCAACCCATGAAAAACATGAACAACAACATTTCACGCCGCCGCCTGTTAAAAGGCTTGTCTTTGGTACCATTTGCCGCTTGGGGCACCACTGCCTCCGGTGCGGAACCCACGCCGGCTTCACCGCTGAAAGGCAATATCCGCCAGGCGGTCTGTTACGGACCGTACCGCTCCATTCCGCTGGATGTTTTCGCCGGGGAATGCCGGAAAATCGGACTGCTCGGCATCGACCTGGTCAACCCGGACGAATGGGAAACCGTGATGAAAAACGATCTTGTCGTTACGCTATCCCGGGCACCCGGCACGTCGCAAGCGGAAAGTTTCAACCGTGTCGGAGCACACGATAAGCTCATGGAACTGTACGGCGAGCTGATCCCCGCAGCAGGCAAAGCCGGTGTCAAGCAAATCATCTGCTTTTCCGGGAATCGCGGGGGACTCAGCGACGAAGAGGGAATTGCCAATTGCATCACCGGCTTGAAACGGCTTATGCCGCTTGCGGAACAGCACGGCGTTACGCTCCTGATGGAACTTTTCAATGATTACGATCACAAGGACTACCATGCGATCCATACGGCCTGGGGAGCGGAAGTCGCTTACGGCGTCGGGAGCGAAAACTTCAAATTGCTGTATGACATTTATCACATGCAGCGTTCGGAAGGGAACCTGATCGAAACCATCGGGAAGTTCAAGGACGTGATCGGACACTACCACACCGCCGGAGTGCCTGGCCGGAGGGACCTTGACGAGGAACAGGAAATCAACTATTCCGCCGTTATGCGGGCGATTTTGCGAACAGGGTTCAAAGGGTACGTCGCGCACGAATTTTCACCGAAGAGTCAGGATAAACTGACATCGCTCCATGACGCCGTCCGGGTTTGTGATGTTTAGTTTTATTGGGTTTTCAAAATTCACTGAAGTACGCCAATAGTATCAAACTCTTTTGATGCCACAAATAGAAACGGAACTCCGGAGCGAAAGAAAGCTCCCGGCATTTGCGCAAAACAGGAATGAGAGTTGGCAACCGGAGAAACAACCTCATTTTCAAGAAAAAATGAGACGACCGTTCCTGATTCTACCGGTCTGCCTGCGGAACATACTCCGGCAGTTTTTTCCCGGCGAATATCGGGGCAAACTGGGTTAAGCGGTGCCGCCCGTCGATCATCGGGAGCGAAACCATTTCTTCACCGACAAGCGGCTTGGCGTACCTGACGAATTCGTCTGAAACATCCCGGCCATTGCCGGTAATCCACTCTTTTGGGAAGGTCCGCTCGCTGTTGGCGACCTCCGTGAGCGGAACCTTGTCATACCGGACATTGTAAATCGGTCCCTCATCTCGCAGGATCGTTGACATGTATCCCCCCTGCCCAGTTGCGGCCAATTCCAACGCCTTTTGACCGACCCGATACGCCTCGTCCAAATCGACCGTTGAAGCATAGCCAATCGAATGCCGCTGATCCGTGCCCGGCACATTGCAGCGTGCCAGGCCTTTTGCCGCCAAACCAGCTTGGTTCAAATAATTGACGGCAACTTGCGCAACGGTCAATTCGCTGGAACTGAAGCTGGTGTGTCCGAACGAATCTTTTTTCGCACCGATTTCGCCGACATCGAATCCCTCACTGATGACAACGACGCACCGTCCGCTTTGTTTCAGGCAATCGTTGACCGAATCGGCCAAATCCCGAAGCGTACCGGGACTTTCGGCAAGGTAAATCAAGAGCGGCATTTCCCGGTTCGGATCGGCCAGCCTCGCCGCAGCGGGAATGTAGCCGATCTTGCGTCCCATCGCTTGCAACACAAGCACCGGATCGGCAGGGCAAGAACCTTTGTTTTCCTCATTGGCGTAAGCGACGGTGTGCATCCAGTATTTCGCGGCACTCCCGTAACCGGGCGTGTGGTCGATCAACTGAAACGCCGCATCGCCGACATCGTTGTCAATCGTTTTCGGGATGCCGACCGCGATCAGTTCGAGGCCTTTTTCGGCGGCGAGTTTGGCGATCTTGTTTGCCGTATCCATTGAGTCGTTTCCGCCGTTGTAGAGGAAATACCCGATGTTGTGGGCTTTGAAAACGTCAATCACCCGCTGAAAATCTTCCTGCTGATGCGCCCGGAGCTTGTAACGGCAGGTTCCAATGGAACCGGCAACCGGCGTCGTCCGCAAAAGGGCGACCTCCTGCGGGTCCTGCGCGGAAAGGTCGAGCAGTTCCTCTTTGAGAACACCTTCGATTCCGTGTGAGGCACCGTAAACAGTGCCGATGTTGTCGAAATCCCGGGCTACTTCGATCACACCGCGAAGCGAGCTGTTAATGACACAAGTCGGTCCGCCACTTTGGGCGACGATAAGGTTTTTTTTGTAGGGCATAGGGCATAGGGCACAGGGCATAGGGGCAGGGTTTCTATACCCGATGCCCTATTCCCTATGCCCGATTGAAATTAAAAACTAAAATCTCTCACTCGTTCCCGGTTTCCGGGGGCATTCTCAAACGGGTCGGAGTTGAGGTTCATTTGCATTTGGGCTTCATTTCCGGCGGCAACCGCTTTGGCAATCGCCCCAATAATTTGACCGCTGATTCTCATTGTACCGCTATATCTGACACTTTGCGAAGTAACCGTAATTTCATCATCCGTGGCAGTGAAAGTTGCCTCTTTGGGAGCGGCTTTCAGCGAATTCAGGACGGCGACAACCGGCGGTTCCGGCGGCAAAAGGCCAAGCGATTCAATCGCTTCGGCGGCAAGAGGCAACGAAAACGAAACGGTGGTCTTCGGAAGAGCGGCTGGCGTTTTCGAATCAGTAATGCACCGCCTTAAAATCGGTTCCAATGTTGAAGCATCGGTTCCGAACACACCGCAAATCGCATCGTCTTTGACACCGACGAGCAGGTTGAGCGACTTCCCTTCCAGATGTTCGGGCAGGTCGGTCGGGGCAAACGCACTACCCAGGTCAAACGGTAAGGCAAGACTACTAAACTTGTATCCCTCGAATGTCGCATATTCGATTTTGAACAGGTCTTTCAGTTCCGGGGTCGCTTCGGAAATCCCGGCGGCGATTTTTTTGAAAGCGTTACCGAGCAGGTTTCCCTTGGCGATACGTCCGCCAAAGAAGATTTCGCCGGTTGTTTTCCAGGAACCGGCAAAATCGGTTTTACCGTCTTCAAACGTTGCGACGACGATCTCTTCCAGAGTTCCGAGAATCCCTTCGACCAATTCGAATTCATCGTCTTCGAGATCGTATTCCGCCCCTTCAATGGCAGAGGCAAAATAGCCTTTCATTTGTCTGATTTGCATGTCTTTTTGAGCGTCCGGGATTAAGCCAGCCCCAACAACTGCCGCCGCTTGCTCCGGTCGATAGAACCCAATGAAATTCGTCTTGCCGTCCCTGTAATATTTGAGTGCTTCGGCAAAGGTTCCGGTTGGTTTCATTTCCGCCGCAAGTTCGACGGTAATGTCTCCCGACCTTGCGTCAATGTTGAATCCATAGAGCCCCCATTTTCCCTCGTCCAAAATCATTTCCACCGTCTCCTTAGCGGTTGCAAGCTGTTCAGCGGCTTCCGGGTTGAAGAGGGACATCATCATTTCCACGCCGCTAATCATCTGGAGAATCAGCTCTTTGGGCGCATTCTCAAAATTGACGTGGAAAGCGAGAAGGTATTTTTTATCCAGGCCATTCAGAAAAACCGAAGGATCGGCAACGGCAAGTTTCGGATGCGATTCCGGGTAGAGAATCAACCAATCCCTTTTCTGTTCCAGCACAAGATCAATGGGACCGGAAAACAGGTATTTTCCGGCACTGATTGGATCGGCTTGCTCGTTGATGAACGTGCCGACGATTGGAAACAGCCCGGTGAGCCGGTCCAGATCGTTGACAGGGAGAAAAACGACCGGGAGAAATTCCTCATCGGTTGCGAAAAGCACGAGGCCGAGCGGTTTTTTATTGTCGGTGCCGGGCAAATTTCCGAGAAACGCCTGGAACATTCCATAGGCATCCCCATGACCGATCTGGGTGGCGATGGCTTTTCCCGCTTCGAGAATGGCCGAATAGCTGGAAATGGAAAGGGTAAAAACCGGTTTCGGCTCCGCGGCGTTTGCAACACCGAACAGGGACGAAACGGCGAACAAACAACCTGTGAGAGTGGCAACGAGCCGTGATTTCAGTGATGTTTTCATAAGTTCAGGGGGAGGTTAAAGGAGGGGCTTCTATGTTTCAAACGGAAACTCAACGCTTTGTGGACATTGTAACGTTTTCATGCCGCTTGACAATTCCCTGTATTGTGCCCCTGTATTGTGCCCCTGTATTGTGGCTGGAGTGCATCAGTGCACCTGAGAGGCGATTTGAAAATTAAAGCCGCTTAAAACATCAGGCTTTTGCAGATTTGTCCCGATAATGAAAAACGTGTTTGGCGTCACGTGGAGCAAGACGCCGGAACCTGCTGTTTTTCATTTTTCACTCAAACTCACCGCCATTGCGACGGCGTGTGAAGCGCAGTGGGAAATGGAGATTTGTATCCCGGTGATTCCGAGGCGGCTTGCGATTTTTTGTGCGCCGCCGTGAAGCACGACATTCGGGCGCCCGCCGGGTTCGTTCACGACCTCAACATCTTTCCAAGAAATCCCGCCGATCCAGCCGGTGCCGAGTGCCTTTAAGACCGCCTCCTTCGCCGCCCAGCGACCGGTGAAATGTTCGGCGGACCGCTTTTTGGAAGAACTGTAGGCGATTTCCCGGTCCGTAAAGACCTGGTCAAGAAAATGCGCCCCGTGCCGCCGGATCATCTTCTCAATCCGGGCACATTCCGTAATATCCGTTCCGATTCCAACGATTTCCATCAGGCTCCGGCCCCTAAGACAATACCGCTTCCGGCCGCCTTGTTTCCTTACCCGCCCGTTCGGAATTCTTGATCGCGTCGTAGATTTCCTTACGATGCACGCTGACATCCTTGGGAGCATCAATCCCCAAGCGAACCTTGTCCCCCCGTATTTCGACGATGACAAGGGTAATGGAATCGTTAATCACGATACTTTCATTCTTTTTCCTCGAAAGCACTAACATAGTGGTATCCTTCCTTCAATCAAAAACCTCATGCGATTGACGTATCCAAGAGGCAACAGACTCTGTGCCAAGGGATACTGACAATTCCCTACCCAATCATGGACCGAAAAGGAGGAAAGTCAAATAGATAACCAACTAAATAAAGAAACAATTCGAGAAAAACACCGGTTTTAACGGATGTGCCGGTTAGAATTTGTAAAAAATAACCTATTCAACCGATCATTGAAAAATTCATCAAACCAGGAATGTCGGTGAATACGGGCGAATACGAGATTTACGGACGATTGTCGGAATGGGGGAACATCAATCGGTATGCCATAGTCGCGGTGAATATGCTCGAGACGAGATGGGGACGGGTTTTGTGAGGTGCATGTCAATACGATGGAAGGTTTCTGGTCGTTATGGGTTGCGTCCTCATCGCGGCATTTCGCAAGAACGCCTACCGATTTACGTCGGTTTTTCTCAGTTTGTTCACAATGTCCGCCAACGCGGCAAAGCACTGTTCCACCCACTGGTCGAGACTCTCGTCTGCATCAACCCGGAACCTGAGTAGAGCCGTCATTTTTACATATCCCTTGAGCCGTCTCAAATTTCCCCCCTTGTTGAGTCGGGAAAAAATCGGTTTATACTGTAGGCGTCATTAGAATACGATTCCGGTTTTCCCACATACGTTTTTTCGCCTTGGCAACCATCGTCGACCACGAGCAGCGTCGTATGAGCATTTTAGAGCACGCTTTCGCATTATTCGCGGAGAGCGGATACGGTGGGGTGACGTACCAAAAGATTGCGGACCGTTGCGGGATTTCGCGGACCTCGATTTACCGTTATTTTCGCACAAAGGAACAAATTTTCGATTACGCCGTGAAACAAGCGTCTGGTAAAATCAACACGATGGTCGAAAAAGTGCTGGATCGGTCCGATTGGTCGCCGAAAGAGAAAATTGTCCGGATCATGCACATTACGGCGAAAATGCTTGAGGACAACCGGTTGTTTTTGACCGTTGTGCTGGAGTATCACTTGT
>Ga0099364_10011255_pt1 | contig 12235 bp, 9 predicted proteins | sample TergutTh196P3_FD_73070 | JGI IMG/M metagenome (GOLD analysis project Ga0099364, IMG submission 73070) | Microcerotermes parvus P3 segment gut microbial communities from Pointe-Noire, Republic of the Congo - Th196 P3 | ecosystem: Host-associated > Arthropoda: Insects > Digestive system > Gut ...
TGATTCGGAGGATGAGTCGATAAGGCACGCGAGCGGATTTTTTGTATCACCGGGTGGGCTTGCCGTCACAAACCTTCATGTATTTCAAGAAGCCGTTCGGGCGACTGTGACTACGATAAACGGCGCGGTTTATGATATTCGCGGAGTTCACGCGTTGAGCGATGAGAATAATCTCGCGGTGTTTTCTGTAGACAGCGGTGATGTAGTGTTTCCATATCTCAAACTCGCGGATTCTGACAAAGTAAAGGTCGGCAATCCCGTCTATACTATCGGAAACCCGATGTCATTGGTCGCTACGATCACAGATGGTAATATATCCGCGCTCAGCCGTGAGTTTGACGGGGAGAGGATGATCCAGTTTACCGCGCCGATTTCTTTTGGCAGCGGCGGTAGCCCGTTGATCAACGCGCTCGGCCAAGTCATCGGGGTGTGCTCCAGCTCTCTTACAAACGCGCAGAATATAAATCTCGCCGTTGCTATCAATTTTGCCGTTCCGCTTATAGACAGCGTTTCCGCGAATGTTTTGAAAACTTTAGCGCAGATACACACTGAACGCTTGCTTGAGTATGCGGACGAAGATGTTGACGATGACATTGATGAAGATGTTGACGATGAAACGGCTGAAGAAGATGTTGATACGGAAGACGAAGAAGACGACGACAGCGATATAGAAAATGGAAAATCGGAATGATGAAAAAAACAGGGTGAACTGTTATAAGTGCAGGTTTTTTGCGGTCACATGGGATCCAAAGTTCCCCAGATCATGTAAACTGCACGGATTTAAGACTGCGCGTATGCCGTCTATCACCGTTTTTGAATCTTCGGGTTTAGAATGTAAAGGGTTTGTTCCAAAGAATTAGGATTTAGGATTTAGGATTTAGGATTTAGGGGACGGGGGAACGGGAGTTAGGAGTTGACGCAAAAATGTGAGTAAGCCGGACAGCCGCGTGAGATGTGGCGAAAGACCGCTCACGAGGAAAGTCCGGGCTCCGCAGGGCAAGGATAACGGGTAACGCCCGCCGAAGGCGACTTCAGGACCAGTGCAACAGAGATATACCGCCTTTTTCTTTTAGGAGAAAGAGGTAAGGGTGGAAAGGTGAGGTAAGAGCTCACCCGGCGGCTGGAGACAGACCGCCCGCTGTAAACTCTATCCGGAGCAACACCGTGGGAGAGCATATAGGTTTGCCCGACCGCTCTCAGGAGGTGGCTTGAGTCCATTGGCAACGATGGACCTAGATAGATGGCTGTTCAAGACAGAATCCGGCTTACAGGCTTACTCACTTTTTTTATTTTTCAGCGCAAGATTCTTCGCTACGCAAGATTCTTCGCTACGCTCAGAATGACAGTTTATAGGGATTAGTCGCATATTTGAAACTTTGTGGAGAAAACAACATGAATGTTAAAGCGATAGTGCTTGCGGCGGGGAAGGGGACAAGGCTGCAAACAGATGAATATGACGCGCCGAAAGTAATGAGGGCTGTATGCGGGAAACCTCTGCTTGGGTATGTGCTTGACGCGTTGGGTTTTATCAATAAAGAAGATATCATCATAGTCGTTGGGTATAAAAAAGAGCAAATCATTGACAAGTTCGGCGATTATCCGACAGCGATACAAGCGGAGCAGTTGGGGACAGGTCACGCTGTAATGGCGGCGGCTGAACATATTGAGGGTTTTGACGGCTCTGTTCTTGTTTGTTATGGCGATATGCCCGCGCTTACACGAGGAAGATATGAAGAACTCGCGAAAACACATTTTGAACATCAGAATGACTGCACCATCCTCACGGGAGAGTCGGATGGCGCGTTAGCGTTTGGGAGGATTGTCCGTGATAGAAACGGCGATTTTGTCGAAGTAGTGGAGGAGCGGGACTGTACACCTGAGCAGTTGTCGATCACCGAACTTAACAGCGGTGTGTATATGTTCCGAGCGTCAGAATTGCTCAAAGCGCTAAAAGGCTTGAAACGCGACAATTCACAGGGGGAATACTACCTCACCGACGCCCCCGCGATCATACGCGAGAACGGCCTGAAAGTAGGCTTATATCATTGCAACCTAGGCGATGAAATAATCGGGGTAAATACTTTGGAGCAGCTTGCTCAAGTGGAGGAAATCCTAACTTCTAAGCAATAAGTAGCCGTCGCCGAGCTATGTGTTCCTCCACCGCTCATTATCGTCATCCATGCGATAAAAAGCTCGCTCCGCATCCATGCTCCGCTTTCCGGAATCACATAGCCCGTCTCCTAAATCCTAACCCCTAAATCCTAACTTCCAATTAGTTTCATCGTGTCGCGGGCTATTACCAGTTCTTCGTCTGTGGGGATTACGATTACTTTGATTTTTGAGTCTTTGCCTGAAATGTCTAACGACTCGCCTCTGGCTCTGTTTTTGTTTTTCACAGGGTCTACGGTGACCCCAAGCCCGGTGAGGTAATCGCAAATCACTGTGCGGGAGTAAGGCGAGTTTTCGCCGATACCGGCAGTGAATACTATGGCATCCGCGCCGCCCAAAATAGCGTAGTAAGCCCCGATGAATTTGGCGGTCTGGTAGCAGAATACGTTTAGGGCGAGTTTTGAGCGTTCACAGATATCGATGTCTATGAGGTCGTCACCTGTGTTAGCGTCTACCCCCGCCGCTGTTTCTACGTCGCGAAAATCTGATGAGAGTCCGGAGATTCCAAATACACCGGATTTTTTGTTTAGGATATCAAGGGATTCCTGCATGGAAATACCTTCAATCTCCGCAATAATACTAACGAGTGAGGGGTCAATGCTACCGCAGCGCGTTCCCATCGGGACACCTTCAAGCGGGGTCACACCCATCGTCGTGTCTATGCATTTGCCGTCTTTTATTGCCGAAATCGAAGAACCGTTGCCGAGATGGCAGGTGATGATTTTTGTACCCTCGGCTTTGCCGCCCAAGAAATCGAGCGCTTTGGCAGATACAAAACGGTGTGATGAGCCGTGAAAACCATAACGGCGGATATCGTTTTCTTCGTAGTATTTGTAAGGGATCGGGTAGATATAAGCGTGTGCCGGTATGGTATGATGGAAAGCGGTGTCGAATACGCCTACTTGCGGGACAGCGGGAAGTACCCTTTGGCAAGCGCGTATGCCCATGAGGTTTGCGGGTGTGTGCAACGGGGCGAGCGGGATGTTTTTTTCCATCGAGACGATTACTTCATCATCGATCAAAACACTGCCGGAGAACTCGCGCCCACCATGAACAGCGCGATGCCCAATGGCGTTGATTTCAGAGAGGCTTTCCAGAACGCCGTATTCTGCGCTCGTAAGTTTTTCGATAACCGCGCTGATTGCCTCCGCGTGTGTGGGGAAATCAGCTTTTTCTTCGAAGACAGGTTTTCCGTTTGAGATGGGTGTGTGCTTGATACTGCCATCGATCCCAATACGGTCACAGACACCTTTCGCAAGGATGGTCTCTGTCTTCATTTCGAATAATTGATACTTGAGTGAGGAACTCCCGGCGTTGATAACTAAGACATTCATGTAAATTACCTCGTGCTTTTCATTATATTGTGCGACTATTCTATTATAGTTTTTGTAGAATTTCAAGTGAAAAATGACGGAATAGAAAATCAAGTGTTGTAGGTGTTGTTTTGAAAACTATTGGTATCATAGCTGAATATAATCCGTTTCATTTGGGTCATGCGTGGCATATTGAGGAAAGCAAGCGGGTTGTGGGTGGGGAATGTGCTGTGGTGTGTGTGATGAGCGGCAATTATGTTCAGCGGGGTGATGTTGCTGTTTTTGCAAAACATACGCGTGCGCTTGCCGCGTTGAGCTCGGGTGCTGACCTTGTGATTGAGTTGCCTGTGCCGTATTCGCTTTGCTCTGCGGAAGGTTTTGCGAGAGCGGGGGTATACTTGCTTGACAGGCTTGGCATATGCGATTATATTTCGTTTGGCAGTGAGTCGGGGGATGCCGCCCTGCTGAAAACTGCGGCTGAAATAATCACATCTGAGGATGCGCGGACGCTGATAAAGAGTTTTTTGGGCGAGGGGCTGCCATATGCATCCGCTTTGCAGAAAACGGCGGATTCGCTGATGGGTGATGATTCGGGGGTTTTTGAATCGCCTAACAATTTGCTTGGGATAGAGTATATGAAAGCCCTCTCCGCTTTTGGTTCGCCGCTTGAGCCGATTACGGTCACGCGTTTGGGCGGTGCTCACGATGGTTCGGAGGGGTATTCCGCGACCGCTGTCAGGCAAATGTTAGCGAGAGGTAAAGAACCACGGGGATTGATGCCGGAAACCGCCTTTGATGTGTGCAAAAACGATATCGCGGCAGGCAGAGGGCCTGTTTTTTTGAAAAGCCTCGAGCCCGCCATCCTCTCGCGGTTGCGTTGCATGAATGATTTTTCAAATATTCAGGGCGTTTCAGAGGGGATCGAAAGGCGTTTCTTGAAATACGCGAAAACAGAGGCGGGTATTGAGGATATTCTCAAAAAAGTAAAATGCAAGCGATACCCTCTCTCTCGGATAAGGCGGTTGCTTTTGTGCGCGTGCCTTGCGATAACGACCGATATGTCAGCCGCGCCGCCGCCATATATCAGAATACTCGCGATGAACAGAAAAGGCATGGAGTTGATGAAAAAAGCGAAGGACTGCGCGGGGCTTCCGATCATCACAAAACCCGTATCATCACAAAAACTGCCCGAACGGGCAGCAGCGGTGTTTCGCGCCGAATCAGCGGCGACGGATCTATATGTGTTGGGATTTCAGAACGAAACCAAACGCCGAGGCGGACAGGAATGGACGCAAAGCCCGGTGTGCCTTACCGTCGGCGTGGGGGGTGGCGGGTTATTGTGTCGAAATCTGTGAATTCTGCCATGTCGGCTATTTGTTCGCTTTGTCTGCGTTCTTCGGCTATTTGACGTTTTCTTTCCGCGCCTGCTTGGATTTTTTTGCGCCGCAGAATATTGTATCTGATAACCAGTGCCGCATATCCGAGGATTATAATAAACAGGATTGCCATCACAGCGCGGGCAGTGGTGCCGGAGAGGACTTGCGCGATCTGCATCTTGATATATTCCATACGGTTTAACTCAATGCTTGTGTTTGCGACGAGGATGATTGTTCCGTAATCAACGCCGTCACGAGACACCGAGACTTCGCCAAGCACAGTACCCGCCGATATAGGGGCGAACAGCTCCTCTCCGGCATCTTCAGAATAAATAGTGACGTCTCTGATAAACTCCTCTATCGGGATGTCGTTGTTGAGTACATGGCTGATAGAGGATTCAGGACGAAGATTGACAAAATCCGCCCCGGCGCCGTGTGTAATAGGAACCTTTGCGACCAAATCTGTAGTCGATAATATTGTACGGACGCTGAAATTTTCAAAACCCCACTCAAAAAGCCGTCTGGCTTCCGATATGTTTTGCAACAGGGTCGATTCATTGTCGTATATTATTACATCGGAACCGAGAACCACCGAAATAAGCGAGAAACCTTCGGACTCGGCAAATCCCATAAATGAGTAACCGCCTTCCAAGATGGAGGATGCTATGCCGGATGTGCAGTTGCTCAGGTAATACCTTCCGCCATTATTGAGCATGGAGTTTGAAGCGAGCAATGTACGCGGCTCGGAGCTGTTTGTGGTTTCGGTCGTGTATCTGTATGTGCCGGAAATCTCGACAAAGAGCGGGTAGGTGAGCGCTTCTTTGTATATCAGGAAAATATCGGACGCAGTCGTAAACTGCCTAGAGTCGTATTTGCCGTATGTGTTGGTAAAGGTCGTGTTTTCAGCGCCGATCGATACCGCTTTTGCGTTCATAAGCCTGATGAATGCATCGATGTTGCCCGAAACGTATTCTGCGATGAGGTTATTCGCCTCACTCGCGCCTGTCATAAAAGCGCAGTGCAAAAGGTCGAGGACTGTCATTTCTTCTTCGGGTCTTATCCCCAGCACATAACTCCATTCGGGGATGTCTTCCCAAGCTGTCTCTGTCATTTCAACAACATCATAGAGCGTGACATTACCCTCTTTGTACGCTTCCGCCGCCAAAAGCAGTGTCATAACCCGCGCGAGCGCGTCTGCGGGATAATGCCTAGATGTGTTATGCTCATACAAAACAACACCCGAATCCGCCTCAACAAGCAACGCTGTTTCTGCCGCGAGACCGGTAAAAGAGGACGCTGCCGAAACGAAAACATGGGGGAAAACGATGAGTATTGACAGCATAACAGATATTATGAAAATTTTCTTTTTAATTTCCATCTACTAATCTCCGAAAAAATGTGATACAATCACGTTTGAAACAGTATAGCATATTTTGTGCAAAAATCAAACGTAAAAAACTCAACTCTCAAATGTGTTATTTTTGGAATGGTAACTATGAAGGGGAGTTGAGCTTATGAGACTGAAGAAGATTGATCTTGCCATTATTGCGGTGACACTTTCGTTTGTCTGTTTTTTGGGCGGTTATTTCACGGGAAGGAGAGCGGCGGTAAACATTATAACGGTTCCGCCGCCTCAAACACAAGTACAAATGCCGGGTGGAGCCGCGCCGCCGATGCCCGCTATGGACGAGAGTCTTGTTGCGGTAGAGCCTGTCGTCAGCGGTGCGGATATCGAAGCGGTTCGCGATAGTACGCCTGAAAGCCCGTCTAATATCGCGGATTCCGATCAGATTGCGAATCCCGGCGTTTTCGAAAATGAGACGCAATCGGAGTTGATTGGAGCGCCGCGGGACGCAGACGGAAGAATCAACATAAACACCGCTTCACGCGGTGAGCTTATGGATCTCAGCGGAATTGGTGAAGTGCTGGCAGGGCGGATTATCGAATACAGAGAACGAAACGGCGGTTTTTCCCGAATCGAGGATTTGAGGAATGTCAGCGGAATCGGCGAAAAAAGATTTGAAGCGATAAAGGATGATATTAGGGTTTAGTTCATTCAATTAGGAGTTAGGAATGAGGAGTTAGGGACTAGGGATTAGGGATTAGGGATTAGGGATTAGGGATTAGGCGTGTCATTCTGAGCCGATGTAAGATTCTTCGCTTCACTCAGAAAGACATCGGCGAAGAATCTTGATTTAGGGATTAGGATAATATGAAAATACTTGTTGTTGATGATGAGAGATTACTTGTTAAGGGGATAAAGTTTAATCTGGAGAATGAAGGGTATCAGGTTGATACGGGTTATGATGGGCTTGAGGCTGTCGAGCTTGCGCGGGGCGGTAATTATGACTTGATAATCCTTGATGTGATGATGCCTGAGCTTGACGGGTTGCAGGCTTGTATGCGTATACGCGAGTTTTCGATGGTGCCGATAATCATTCTGACTGCACGGTCAGAGGATAATGACAAGGTAATCGGTTTTGAATACGGCGCGGACGATTATATTACCAAACCATTTAATATCTTGGAGCTTAAAGCGAGGATACGCGCTTTGCTGCGGCGGTCTGCGCTTGTCAGCAGCGCGGCGGTCTCGGAGATAATTGTTGGCAGTATTTCTATTGACACCGAGAAACGGGTCGCAAAGAAAAACGATGTCACTATTGAGCTTACTGTCAAGGAGTTTGACGTTTTTGAATTACTGGCAAAAAATCCCGAACGTGTCTTTAGCAGGGATTCATTATTAAATATCGTATGGGGTTACGAGTTTCACGGAGATATCAGAACCGTTGATGTGCATATTCGCAGATTGCGCGAGAAATTAGAAGACAACCCCGCCGAACCGGAGCACATCCTGACAAAATGGGGAGTAGGGTATTTTGTGAGAGGGTAAATTAGGGGTTAGGGGTTAGGATTTAGGGGTTAGGTACTTGGTTACGTCTGGATTGCCGCGTCGCTGCGCTCCTCGCAATGACGGCGTTATGGCATAAGTAGGATTTAGGATTTAGGATGAGTGTTAGGAAACTTAGATTTTTTAGCAGTATTAGGACGAAGTTTGCTTTGACTTATTTTCTTGTCATAGCTGTTGTTCTTGTTCTTATGAATACTTATTTCCTTGTAGTCTCGCGGAATATGATTTTTCAGTCAAAACGCGCTTTTGTGCAGCATCAGGCTTTGGTAATAGCAACATCTTTGCGGGATGCCTTTGATACCCTTGCGACCGACGACGTGCATAGGCTTATGGAACATTTGGATGAAGAAGGGGTCACGCATATCATTGTCACAGACGCACAGGGGAGAGTATTATATGACCCTGATGAGAGTTATAGGGAGACGGATTTTTCATTTTCCAACACTGTAAGGGCGCTCGAAGGTTATGATGTGTTTTACGCAAGGTTTTCCGACGGTTATTTTTTCAGCAGCGCGTTTACCCCTGTCATGTCACGCGGCGTGCCGATAGGGACGGTATATGTATATGACGAAGACCCCGAACAGGGTGAGATTCTGCTTGATATGCAGCGCACAATGGGTAATATTTCGATTATTGTTGTGGCGATTTCCGTTGCTATAATCGTTTTCCTTCTTTGGTCGGTCATGCGCCGCATTTCAATGATATTAAACGCTATTGAAACTGTTCGCGAAGGTGAGTATAATTATCGAATCAATATTTTTGGTTATGACGAGCTTGCTATCTTGGGTGATGAGTTTAACAGTCTTACGGACCGATTGCGGGAGACAGATGAAATCCGGCGGCGATTTGTAGCGGATGCGTCGCATGAACTAAAAACACCACTTGCGTCAATCAGATTACTCAGTGACAGCATTTTGCACAATGAGGATATCGACCGTGAAACCGTTCAGGAGTTTATCGGCGACATTGGCTCTGAGGCGGAACGTCTGGCAAGGACTACGGAAAAACTCATGTCGCTTACCAGATTTGACAGCCGTATTCAATATGAAAACACAGCGGTCGATATGCGTGCCGCCGTCATTGCTACACTGAGGATGCTCAGACCTCTCGCTCAGAACAGAGGGTTGCTGCTGCTTTCAGAACTTGAGGAAGGTTGTGTCGTCCTTGCTACAGAAGACTCGATACAACAAATCATTTACAATCTTGTCGAAAATGCGATAAAATATAACAGGTCAAATGGAGTCGTTTCGGTAAGGCTTAATGCGGACGGTGAGACCGTGGTCCTGACCGTTGATGATACAGGGGTCGGTGTGCCTGATAATGATTTACCGTATATCTTTGATAGATTTTATCGCGTTGACAAAGCGCGTTCACGCGAGGCGGGCGGCAGCGGGCTTGGTTTGGCGATAGTCTGGGATGCTGTCCGCGAACTAAACGGCAAAATTTTCGCAAACCCAAGAGACAGCGGCGGCATGAGTTTCCAAGTGAGGTTCGCGTTGTTTAGGGGATAGTTCATTCAATTAGGAATTAGGAGTGAGGAGTTAGGAGCTTTCGGAATTAGGAATTAGGAGTTAGGAGCCGTGGTATGTGATTCCGGAAAGCGGAGCATGGATGCGGAGCGCGCCTTTTATCGCATGGATGACGATAATGGGCGGAGAAGGAACACATAGCTCGGCGACGGCTGCTTAGGAGTTATGGATTTCGGCATTAGGTAATGTTTAATATATGGAGGATAATTCAGTGAGAATTTTTGAAAAATCAGAGAAATTAGAGAATGTGAATTATGAGGTGCGGGGGGCTGTTGTTGAAGAAGCGGATAGGATGATCAAAGCGGGGGAGAAAATTCTTAAGCTCAATATCGGCAATCCGGCGGTATATGGGTTTAACGCGCCTGACGCGATTTTTGACGCGCTTTCCAACAACATACGCGCCGCGCAAGCTTATTCCGACTCAAAAGGCATAACATCTGCGCGAAACGCTATCTTTGAGTATCATAGCGCAAAGGGCTTGCCGAATATTTCGGAAGACGAGATTTTCCTCGGCAATGGCGTCAGTGAGCTTATTACGATGTGTATGCTTACGCTGCTCAATACCGGCGACGAGATACTCATCCCTGCGCCGGACTATCCCCTTTGGACTGCCGCCGCAAGGCTCGCGGGCGGTAAAGTCGTGCATTATTTGTGCGACGAACAGTCGGATTGGTTCCCCGACATAGCGGATATCAAAAAGAAGATAACCCCGCGCACAAAAGCCATCGTAGTCATCAACCCCAACAACCCCACCGGAGCGCATTACTCGGCAGATTTGCTGAAACAGATCGTTGAGGTGGCGCGTGAGCATGAGTTGATGGTGTTTTCGGATGAAATATATGACCGTATGCTCTTTCAAGGCGAACACACATCCATCGCCGCGTTGGCACCGGATCTATTCTGCGTGACTATGAACGGCCTTTCAAAATCAGATATAGTGTGCGGCTATCGCACAGGCTGGATGGTGCTTTCGGGGGATAAATCAAAAGCGAAGAGTTACATCGAAGGGCTGACAGTCATGTCCTCGATGAGGCTCTGCGCTAATGTACCGGCTCAATATACGATTGAAGCCGCGTTAAAATCCCAAAAAATAAATCCGAACGTCGCGCCGGGCGGACGTCTGCGCGAACAGGCTGATCTGACATACAATATGCTTATGGATATCCCGGGCGTGTCGGTGGTTAGGCCGCAGGGTTCACTGTATATGTTCCCAAAACTCGACAGCCGTTTTAATATCACAAATGACGTAAAATTCGCGCTTGATTTCCTCAAAGCAAAGAAAGTGCTTATCGTGCAAGGCACAGGGTTTAACTGGCCGGAACACAATCATTTCCGCATCGTATTTCTGCCAAAGGTCGAGGAACTAAAAGCCGCAGTAATAGCTCTGGGAGAGTTTTTGGAAACGTATTCGCAGTAGGAACACATAGCTCGGCGACGGCTACTTATTTGCTTAGGAGTTAATCTTCAATGCCGAGTACGTCTTCGCCGACTTCGTGGATTTTTAGCATATTGGTTGTGCCGGAGTGTCTGAGCGGGAGTCCTGTGGTAAGGACAATAAGGTCGCCGATGCAGACATAACCCGCTTCTGTCGCGGCGTTCACCGCACGGGTAAGCAACTCGACCGACGCACTTACTTCCGCTGTCAACACGGGGATTACGCCCCATTCCAGTTTCAGCCTTCTCGCTACGTTAATATCAGGCGTACAGGCTATGATAGGGCAGAGCGGACGGAACTTCGCGACGTTTCTTGCGGTAATGCCCGTCAGCGTGACGGTGATTATCGCCGCCGCGTTAAGTTCGTGCGCGGCAGTGACCGTGGCATGGGAGATGGCGTTTGTAACAGACGGCTCCGGAATATGGATGCTGTTGATAAAACGCTTGCGGTAATCTACGCTGTTTTCAATAGTCTCGGCGATTTTCGCCATCGTAGAAACAGCCTCGGCGGCGTATTTGCCGACAGCGGTCTCGCCGGACAGCATGATCGCGCTGGTTCCGTCAAAAATCGCGTTTGCGACATCAGAGGTTTCGGCTCTGGTCGGACGTGGGCAGTTTACCATCGACTCCAGCATTTGTGTAGCGGTGATAACCTCTTTGCCCATGTATACCGCTGATTTTATTATTTCTTTTTGGATAATTGGCAGTTCCTCATGCGCCACTTCCACACCGAGATCGCCGCGAGCGACCATCAGGCCGTCCGCGACTTCTAATATGGAATCAAGGTTTTGCACACCCTCGGCGTTTTCGATTTTGGCAATGATCCTGATATTGGTGTTTTCGTCGATTCTGGTGAGTTCTTTGCGGAATTTCGCTACATCATCCGCGTTTCGGACAAATGAAGCCGCAACGATGTCGAATCCGTTTTCAACTATAAAGCGGATATCCGCCCTGTCAACCTCACTGATGAAGGGTAGGTTTAGCTTGATGCCGGGCGCGTTTATACCTTTTCTGTCCGAAATCAAACCGCCGGTGATAATACGCGTGACAATATCGCCGCCGCCCACACTCTCAACGATAAGCTCGATCAGGCCGTCATTGAGAAGGATTCTGTTGCCGGGGGAGACCTCTTTGATAAGATGCTGGCAGGATACGCTTGCGCGTTCGGCATTTCCGAGGATGTCCTCACAGCAGAGTGTAAATTGATTACCGGCAATCAACTCAGCGGAACCACATTCAAAACGCCCGAGCCTGATTTCCGGGCCTTTTGTGTCGGCAAGCATTGCTACAATTTTGCCGTTTTCCTCGCAGATTCTCCTGAAATTCTCGATACGCTCACGGTGTTTTTCATGTGTGGCGTGTGAGAAGTTGAAACGGGCTACATCAAGACCGTTTAAGAGCATCGCTTTCAAAACGGCAGGATCATCCGTAGCAGGCCCCATTGTCGCAACGATTTTAGTCTTTCTCATTATATCTATTCTCCTTATTTGTTGAATCTAAATCCTA
>Ga0099364_10011256_pt1 | contig 12234 bp, 11 predicted proteins | sample TergutTh196P3_FD_73070 | JGI IMG/M metagenome (GOLD analysis project Ga0099364, IMG submission 73070) | Microcerotermes parvus P3 segment gut microbial communities from Pointe-Noire, Republic of the Congo - Th196 P3 | ecosystem: Host-associated > Arthropoda: Insects > Digestive system > Gut ...
TATATTTCCACGTCCTCGCCGCTTACGAACAGACATTTTACCACACCGCGCATGGCGGCATTGAGGGCCTGGCAGTCGCCGCCGCTGGTCAACATTCCAATTCTTTTCATGGCTTTGTCCTCCTGTTATTACCCCATTCTAGCATTTTCCTTGACTTAACACAAGGGCCTGTCTTATAATCAATGACGGAGACTTACCCAAGTGGCTGAAGGGTCCGGATTCGAAATCCGGTAGGTCGGTTCGCCGGCGCGGGGGTTCAAATCCCCCAGTCTCCGTGGAACGAAGAAAGCCGCAAGGCCGCTAAAATGGCGGCTTTGCGGCTTTTGAATTTGCAAGATTTGGCCTTTTGTTGTTTGTTTGTTGTTTGTTGTGGCTCGGAAAATATTTTGAAAAACGTGAAACGGGGACGGTTTTCTGTGTTACCAAAAAACACTTGCACTGCCCTCGTAACTCGTATATTATGATATTAGGAAATAATCGAAGGGAACGTCGGGTATGCTAACTGACAGAACATTTATCCACACAAAGATATTTGACAGGTTATGGGATTCACTGGGTTGTGACGATGATGATCTTCTGGAACTACAAAAAGCCATATGTGAAAATCCGCAGGGATCCCCAGTTATTCCAGGCACCGGTGGAGTAAGAAAAATACGTGTTGCACTTGAAGGACGGGGAAAAAGCAGAGGCGCCAGGGTTTTATATGTAGGTTTTGTTGTTAAGGAAACTGTAGGCCTGCTTTACGCATACCCTAAAAATGAGAAAGAAAATATTGATGATAGTGAAAAGAAAATATTAAAGTCAATGGTTGAGCAATTAGAAAAAATCTGGAGGTAAGTAATGAGTAAAATGGGGCAGGGATTAATTGAAGCAATGCAGGAGCTGGTAGATTATTCCGAGAACAAAATAGAGCTTAAAGCAACAAAACTCAATCTGACTCCTGTGTGTAAATCTATCAGCGTTGAGGAAATTAAGGAAACACGAAAGAAGCTGGGAATGTCGCAGAGCGTTTTTGCGGTTGTATTGGGAGTTTCAAAAAAGACTGTTGAGTCATGGGAAAGCGGGAGATATACCCCAGATGGAGCAGCACGCAGACTTATTATGATAATGCAAACAGATCCGGCGTTTCCTGAAAAATACGGTATACTCCAAAGGTAACACCCACTATATAATACTTAAGGGATTGCGCCCAACACTCACTGACGATTACCGACCATCACAGGGAGGCATTTTTATGTGGTTCATCCTGAAGTTGGCGGAACATTTTGCAAACCCTGCTTGCGTGTTTTCTTACGTTTGACATGGACATGCTTGTCATCCCTGCTCCGTTTCCCGTTTAATAAAAAACCGATACATCAACATCGAAATCATGGCAATAATAATGAACAGCACCTGGGCTATCGCCGTGGCATAACCCAACCTGAACGGTGAAATTTTGAAAGCCCGCATATAAATATACTGGGCGATGGTTTCGGTGCGGAACATCGGTCCGCCATTGGTCATGATATAGGTCTGGTCAAACACCATGAAGCTGCCGATGGTGGGGTCTAATAAAATTGCCCAGACAATGCTGACGGCAGTCATGGAACATATCACGGGCAAATAATATATGGAGCGCAGACTTTTTCGGAAGAATGTCGCGCGCTGCACATATGTTGCGACCAATAGTGACAGCGTTGTGCTGAGCGGCACCGAGACGAGCGTAAAATAAACCGTGAAACGGGGACGGTTCTTTTTTCATCAAATTTGTAGGTGGTTTACTGGATGAAAAAGGTGAAAAAAGAACCGTCCCCGTTTCACCTTCCGTCAACAATGGACATTATCACGCTCATCGGTTATAATATGCTTCACAGAGGTCCCCATATGCCCGGTCGATTGAAGAAGCATTACATTTTCATTGTTTTCATATTTCTTGCGGCCCTTAGCCTGTCTTTAATTTCCTGTGGGCGCACCACCCAAGAGCCTGAGCGGATAACGGTCCGTCTTTGTGCGCCCCAGAGCCAGTATATCCAAGATTTTGACGCCAATCTCTACAAGTTGTGGCTGGAAGACATGACAGGGCTTAATATTGAGATGATCTGGCTGGCCCCGGACGACGCCGAGGCCATCGTCCGCCGCCAGTTGCTTAGCGGAGAAAATCTGCCAGATGCCTATGTGGGATTTGGCAACACGGAGTTGTTTTCGCTGAGTAATATCGAGTTTTATGGCACAAGCGGCGTTATCATCCCCCTAAACGATTTGATAGAAGAATACGGCGTACACACCAAGGCCCTGTGGCGGGAGCTGCCGGAGTATAGTATTAGGCAAAACATGACCGCGACCGACGGCAACATCTATTTTCTCCCCGGCTTTAGCTCTTCCATCATCACCCGCTACCGCCAGATTATGTGGGTGAATGCCGGCTGGCTGGCGGAACTTTCGCTCCCCGTGCCGGAGACCACGGACGAATTTGCCGATATGCTGCGCGCCTTCAGGGATTCGGACCCCGGCCGGATTCCCATGGCCGGCACCAGTGCCCATTACTCTAAGCAGCCCTACGATTTTTTGCTAAATGCCTTCATATACAACGACATCCGTAATGCGCGGATGTATCTGGAAAATAATCGGGTGCGTTTTGCGCCCATCACGGACGAATGGCGCGAAGCCCTTAAATATATGCACGGCCTCTACACAGAGGGGCTGTATTCGCCGCTGTCTTTTAGCCAGGACAACCAGCAATTTAATCAGATGGCCAACGACCCTTTGGACATTCTGGGGGCTTTTTTGTCGCCGGGCATCACCCTCACGGTCCTGCAAAATTCACCCGAAGTCCTGACCCGTTACGTGGGCATGGCGCCGCTCATGGGGCCAACGGGCGTGCGCCTTACCACGGTGTTTAGCCCTATTGCGCGGGTAAACGGCGTGATTACAAAGGCTGCCAAGCATCCGCAGGAGCTGTTTTTACTATTCGACCTCATGCTCTCGGAGGAAGCCAGTCTGATGGGGCGCTACGGCGAGCAGGGGGTGGATTGGGATTTCGCCGGGCTGGCTGAGGTCAGTATTTATGGTACGCCCGCCACGGTCCACATCATAAACCAAATTTGGAACACGCCGCAAAACAAGCATCTGGCCCAGATTGTGCCCTATGTATCGCGGCCGAAATATTCCGGCGGCGTGACCTGGGATGGCAACACGACAGACGGCGAATACATCAACGCGCAGGCCGCGATGCTGCATGGGGATTATGAGCCGGACGAGTATCTGGCCATCTTGATATTTGCCCCGGACGAGGAGGCGCGCATTGCCCCGCTAAGGGCCGGGATAGAAGCTTATGTGGATAAGGCGTTGGCTGATTTTATCACCGGTGAGCGTGATATTTATGATGACGCTGCTTGGGCAACGTATTTGAATGCCTTCGATGATTTGGGCTTGGGAGTGTTGATTTCGACCGCGCAGACGGCATATGACAGGGATAGGTATTGAATAGCCAACACGGCGGGGGCAAGCCCCCGCCCTACGACCACTGCACAAAAGTATATTTGTCTAACCACGGCGGGGGCAAGCCCCCGCCCTACGAAACCTGATCCCTGACATGCAGGGGATTCCGCAGAAAACGCGAAGCGTTTTACGAGATTTGCGAAATGACGATATCTGGAGGGCCAGCATGTACAAAGCATATTGCATAGACGATGAACCTTTGGTCTTGGAGGATTTTATGAATAACCCGCTTTTTGCCGACAGCGGTTTTATTCTGGCGGGCTGTCAGACCAATCCGGTAAAGGCCGCAAAAGAAATAAGAAAAATCTGTCCGGACGTCGTCTTCACCGACCTAAAAATGCCCACAATGAACGGGGTGGAGCTGACGGAGAAACTGCGTGGCGAGGGGATTTCGTGCGAATTCGTCGTCATCAGCGCCTATCCGGAGTTCGATGAATCCCGGCGTTTTTTCCTCCTGGACGGCTTTGACTATCTCCTAAAGCCCGTCTCCGACCAAGACCTTTCCCAGCTTTTATCCCGGCTGGCCGCAAAGCTGGCACGTAAAAAACCGACGCAATACTACCCTACAGAGAAACTGCCGCCCAGGCTTAATAAAATCATCGCCTATTTGGCGGCGGATATTGCCGCGCAGCACAGCATCAATTCGCTCTGCGAGGAATTTCACATAAACCGCAGTCTCTTAAATCGCCTCTTTCTCCAGCATTTGGGAACCAGCCCCATTGCCTATCTCACGACCCTGAGGATGGAGCGGGCCGCGCACCTGCTTGATGAGAGTCCGCTGGACATCAAGGAGATTGCCCTGCAATGCGGTTATAAAGATTATTTCTATTTCTGCCGCGTATTCAGAAACCATTATCTGTGTACCCCAACGGCATATAGGGAAGGGTAGTGTGAAGTGGATTATGAAAGTGTAGAAATATGTCATTGCGAGGCCGCTTTACAGGCCGAAGCAATCCAGAGCTAGGGATTTGCCTGCTTTTATTACTGGATTGCTTCGCCACTTCCGCAAAGCGGAAGATTAGCTCGCAATGACGGATAGGGGAAAGCTAGCGTACATGAACGTAAAATCCACGCTCCAGCACCGCTTTTTAATATCACTTGTTATTTATACGGCCTTGATTTTAGCGCTGTGGTTTGCATATCACAGCATCACCCATCAAGCCATCAGCCGCAGCGAACTGGAAAATACTGTTCTGGCGGCGGATAGCCTGACCTCGCAAATCGGGGCCGATCTGTTTATGATGAACACCATCGCCCGCGTTATTGCCGAATCGGAATATACGATGAGCTTTTTGGCCGAGACGGACAGCGCCGCCTATTATGAGAAAGCCGCCGTGGTATCGGAGATTATCAAGCGGACGGCTTTTTTTATCACCTCGACCGACAATATCGTCACCATCAACGCAGACGGGCGGATTTTCCGCTTTTCCGGCAGCCTCTCCAACCACGCGCTGGAGGCCCTTTTTGCCCAGGCCCCCGCCGCCATCTCCGCCCAAACCATCGTTTCACTGGATGACACGCTCTATTTTTGTCAAATAACGCCCGTTATTGATTATCACGGCAGGCTCACCGGGCGTGAGCTGGGCAAGGTCATCATCCTGACGGGGCTGGATAAAACGCGACGGATGTTGGGCGGCGGCGACAGCATAGACCGCCTGATAATCCAAGACGATATCGTCCTGCTTGCCAGCGACCAAACACTGGAGGGCCACGACGCTGCCGGGCTGGCAGATGCTTACGGCATGCTTTCTTCCACCCCCGTTGCGGGTACCAGCCTCACTGCCACCGCCGCCATACCCGGCACGGCCTTGTTCCCCGAAAGGACATTATTCTACACCATCGCCTTCATATCGCTCTGCCTGCTGTTGGTGATGGTCGTCATCTTATATCGCTACCAGCTCAGTCACATAATCCGCCCAATGTCCGACATCATGGGCCATGTCCGTGAAATAGGCGGCGGCAAGGAGGGGCGCCTGCCGGCAGTGGGCATGAGGGATTTTGATAGCCTGGTGGACGACATAAATGATATGCTAGGTCGCATCGAGGCCTATAACCAGGCGATGGCCGCCCAGCAAAAGGAGTTGTTTGACGCGGAAATAGCGCAAAAAAATATGCGGATGGGCCTGCTGGTTTCGCAAATGGACGCGCATTTTGTCGTCAACACCCTGAAAAACTTAAAGCGCCTGTCCGAGCGCGGCGAAACCGACAAGGCCGCGCAGATGGCCGAAGGCTTGGCGGCCATCCTTTCGCACCAGCACACGGGTGAAAAGCTGGTCAACGTCTTCGACGACTTCCATATACTGCGGCTCTACCTGGACATCATGTGCATACGCTTTGGCGGCACGGTGCATGTCGAATACGACGTGGAGGATGCGCTGGAAGCCTGTCTGATGCCGGGGCTTATTTTACAACCCATCGTGGAGAATGCCCTGACCCACGGCTTGCAAGCCCGCCTGGCAGAAAATAACGCTACTAATCCCGCAAACACAGAAGACGGCGCACGTATTTCCATCAAGGGTTTTTTGCGCGAGCGGGCCATCTTCTTTGAAATATCGGATAATGGGGTGGGTATAGAGGCAGCAAAGCTTCAATCCATCCAGGATAGCCTTCTGCCCGACGATACGGGCGACTTCCCCGAACCGGGCCTCAGGGGGATAGCGCTGGCCAATATCGAACGGCGGATTCGTCTTATCTGCGGCGAAGGCTATGGCATAAGCATAGATTCGGAACCGGGTGAGGGCACGGTGGTGACTGTCTCGCTGCCAGTGGTGGCAGACGTTATTACCCCTATCTGACACAATAATATGCAAAAAATATGCAATTCGTGAGTCAATAATCCATATTTTTGAATCAATAATCCATACCCAAAAGCAAAATAATATGATATACTAGTAAAAACGAGCAATTTAATTTATCTTATAGGAGACAATATGATTACTTATGCCCAGCTTACACAGACAGGGGGACGCGCACTCAACGAGGACAGTGTGGGCGTCTGGTACGCGGACGACAGTATTTTTTGCGTACTGGCCGATGGCCTGGGCGGCCACAATGCCGGTGAGGTGGCCTCCGCACTGGCCGTTGATAGCGCTAAAACCCTCTATGCCAAAAGCCACGACCTGCCCTTCGATGAAGTGCTAGGTGCCTGTATGCTGGCCGGTCAGGCCGCAATAGAGGCCGAGCAGCATAAAAGAGGGCGGATCAATGAACTAAAAACCACGGCGGTGATGCTGCTCATCGAAAAGACGCTGATGCAATGGGCCTATGTCGGCGATTCGCGGATATACCGCTTTGACCAGGCGGGAATGGTGGCTGAGCGCAGTCTTGATCACAGCGTACCGCAAATGTTGGTACTGCAAGGAGAAATAGACGAAGCAGACATACGCGGTCACGAGGACCGCAACCGCCTGACCCGCGTGATGGGCGCCGAATGGGATACGCCCAAGTTCACACTCTCCGCGCAAATGGAACTCACGGAGCCGGCCACTTTTCTCCTGTGCAGCGACGGTTTTTGGGAGCTGATAGACGAAGAGCGGATGTCTGAGTTGCTACTAAGATGCGCCCAGCCGCAGACCTGGCTTAACGAGATGGAAAAGATTGTCTTGCAAAACGGCATGAATACTAAGATGGACAATTACAGCGCCATTGCGGTGTATGTCAGATAAACAGGAGTTATTATCATGAACATAACACAGTGTGAAAACGGGCATTTCTACGATGATGAGAAAAACAGCGAATGTCCCCATTGCAAGGAGAAGGCGGAGGTGTCGCTGGCCACATTGGGGATAGTGCCCCGCAGCAACAATCTAAACGACGAAAAGACGACATTCGGCCCGTCCGCTGCGCAGGGCAGCGAAAAAATCCGCGTGGAAATGGGCAGCAGCGCCCCCAAAGACGAAAAAACCGTCGGCATTTTCCGTTCCCAAAAAGGCTACGATCCGGTCACGGGCTGGCTGGTCTGCACGAGCGGGGTGGAAAGGGGCCGCGATTATCGCCTGCATGTGGGCCGCAATTTCATCGGCCGCGCCATAGAGAGCGACATCGCTTTGATAGACGATAGTGAAATAAGCCGCAGAAACCATTGCTCCATCGTATACGAGCCCCAGCAAAGCCGTTTTATGATTGTGCGCGGTGATGGTGAAACGAAAATAAACGGTGAGGCGCTGGGTGAAAGCCGCGTTCTCTGCGGTGATGATATTTTGGAAATGGGCGCATCTTGCTTTACTTTCATAGCATTTTGCAGAGAGGACAGGACATGGTAAAAACACATCTTAAGCTAACAATGGCGGCCATAGCGGCCTGTATACTGCTTTTGGGCGTAGCGCTACCCGCCTTTGCCGCTCCGGACACACTGGGCATAGAACAGGCGCAGGTAGAGGCCCCGGCCATAAACGCCTGGCTAATCGCGGAAGGCGGCGACCTTTCAGCGGATGATGTTTCGGCACGGCTGGATAGTGATGTCCTGACACTGACATCGCTTAGCCGCTACGACCAAAGCGCGGATGCGTCGGAGTTTTTCTTCATTATAGACTGCTCCACCTCGGTCACGCCGGCGCATATTGCGGCGATAAAAGAGATAATGACAGATTTTACCGACCACCTAGGCCCCCAAGATACGATCAGCCTGATAACCTTTGGCGTGGACGTGGATGTCGTCCTAAACCGGGAAAGCGATACCGATGTCATCTTGGCGGCCATAGCGGAACTGAGTGCCAACCAACGCGGCACCCTCTTTTATGAATCCCTGGCCAAAGCCATAGAGCTTTCGTCCAATGCCAACTACGCCCTGGAGCGCAAAATCGCCTTCATTTTCACCGATGCCGATGATTACGCCAGCGGCAGCCATACAAAAGAAGAAATAGACAAGCTGGTCGAGAATGCCAATTTACCTTTCTACGCGATGGGCCACGACAACGGCTCGCGTGAGGGCTTGGACAGTCTGGGGGCCCTGGCCCGCCAAACCGGCGGAGCCATCCGTATTGTCAGACCGCAAACGATGTCCGGCGCCTTTGATGAACTCTGGGATATTATCAGCAGTGCCTGGCTCCTTAAATTTGACATGGCTTCCAATATTATTGCCGCGCCGTCTGCAAACCTGAGCATAAACGTATCCTCCAGCGGCGTGAGCGCCGCCCGGGTTATACCGCTACGCTTTTGGCAGCCGGACCATGTCGCCCCGACCGTCGCGGACATCCGCCAACTGAGCGGGGAAAGCATGGAAATATCCTTCAGCGAGGCCGTCTCCGGTGCGGAGCTGGCCGCCAGCTACAGCATCCGCGATAGTGCGGGCAATGTAGTGGCCATCAGCGCCGCCGCATACGACGAGACCGGCCATGTAGCCGTGCTGACCCTGGCTGCCATACCGCCTTCCGGCCCGCTCAGCGTGGATTTTCCCGGCATAAGCGACATTTCGATGGAAAAAAATAAGGTGGCCGGGTCTGCCCATTTAGACTTTGCCGGCGTGGATCCCACACCGGAACCGGAGCCGACCCCCGAGCCGGAGCCGGTACCGGAGCCTACCCAAACACCGATAGCAGCCTGGATTTTTATCTGTATTGTTGCCGCCGGGATAATCACGGCCGTGGCTGTTACCATTGTCAAAAAGAGCGTGAAGAAGCCGGAGGAAGCGGGCGCTGTCATGGAGCAAAACATGGCGCGCGGACATGAAACATACGGACAAGACGCGCCAGGCGTGGCCAATCCACAACTGCATTTTGCCGCTGCCCCGGGTGCGCCGGCCAGAAAAATACGATTGAATGTAGCCGACGCCTCCGGCAAAGCCCATGTGGTCGAGCTATCACTGGGTAAAACCCTCTTTTTCGGGCGCAGCGACATCTGCGACGTATTCTTTGACGATACGACCATGAGCCGCCAGCACTTCGCCATCGGGGAGGAAGCGGGCATACTCACAATAAGCAACTTAAGCAGCAGCGTCGGTACCTTGCTGAATGGCATACCACTGCGTAATCCCCGCCCCTTAAACGCGGGCGACGTGATCGGTGCCGGCCAGCAGACCATCACTTTTATAGGGTAAGCATATGATGATAGACTTTTGTCCTAATTGCTTTGAGAAAAGCACTAAAGCCCTTTGCGGCCACTGCGGCTACAAGGCCATATCACAAGCCGGCAGCCACCAGTATCTGGCGCCGGGCACCCTGCTCTATAACCGATACCTGATTGGCCGGGTGCTGGGCGCGGGTGGTTTTGGCATTACCTATCTGGCCAAGGACATGAACAGGGAATTTTTATGCGCCATCAAGGAATATTTGCCGGCGGTGCTGGCGGTGCGCGACGGGGTTTCCATGAACGTCAAGCCCAACAGTATGTCAAACGCCGCCACCTTCCGCCACGGCCTCTCGGTCTTTCACCGCGAAGCCCAGACCCTGCGCCAGTTTAGCGGCAATCCCGCCATTGTGCAGGTATTCGACGATTTTGAAGCCAACGGCACCGCCTATTTTGTCATGGAATACCTGGACGGCGTGACCTTGAAGGCGCTGATGCGCAGCTTTGGCGGACTGTTGCCGGTCGAGATGGCCAAAGAAATCCTCATAAACATCGCCGTCACCCTACGCGAGGTCCATAACCACGGCCTGCTGCACCGCGACGTAAGCCCCGATAATATCTTCATCACCAAAAGTGGCGTCGCCTTGTTGATAGACTTTGGCGCGACCCGCTACTTTGTCGGTGAGCGCTCCCAGAGCCTCTCTGTCATCCTGAAGGCCGGTTTTGCCCCGCCGGAGCAGTATTCCCGCAAGGGTAAGCAGGGCCCCTGGACGGATTTGTATGCCCTTTGCGCGACCTTCTATGCCGCCACAACAGGCCGCAATATCCCGGACGCGCCCGACCGCTTGGCCGGTACGCCGATAAATCCGCCGCTTACTGACATTCCCGGCCTGCCCTTTTTACTGGCTGCCGCCGTGGAGCAGGGCTTGGAACTGAATAAAAATAACCGGCCGCAAAGCGTGGACGAATTTTTGCAACAGATAGGCGTATCTCCCGCCGCATTAGTGGACAGCCCGGCCATCCAGGCCCCCCTGGAAATCCATGGCACGCCCTTTGTCCAGATTGTGCGTGAGGGTCATAGGCAGGATAAGTGGTTGATTCCCCGCAACCTAAGTATCAATATCGGCCGTTCGGCATCGCAGTGTAATATTGTGGTGGATTTGCCGAATGTGAGCCGGCGGCACTGTTCCATCATATATGACGAAAAAGCGGGCCTCTTTTATCTGACCGACTATTCGACCAACGGCACCTTTGCGGGCGGCGAACGCTTAGTAAATGGCGCGCCCAAGCCGCTCTCACCCGGCAGCATATTCTACTTAACCGATGCAGCAAACACAATGATGGCAGGAATGGAGTAACGTAAAATGGCATTTAGAAAAAAAGAGGGCGCCAAAAAAGCGCCACCCCCGTTGATAAACATAGCAAACGCAGCGCCCGCGGCGGCGCCGGTTATGGCGGCACAGAACGCACCGGTCATAACGCTGCAAAACACGCCGGACGTTGCCAATGACATAACCGTGATGGTCACGCCCGCCAAAAAGCCCTATGTCATGACGGCGAGCGCGACCCATATTGGCACACGCGAGTACCAGCAAGACGCCGCCTATGTATGCGAGACCCTCTGGGAGCCGGGTTTGGCTTTTGCCATTCTCTGCGACGGCATGGGCGGTACAGCCGAGGGTGGCCGCGCCGCCGCGGAAACGGTGGCCTTTATGGCCAATGCCATCGCCACGCGTGACACGGACGCAGCCATTCCGGCCTTTTTGGAGCAGATGGCACGGGCAGCAAATGAGCTTATCTTGGAAGAAAACTATAGAACGCGCCAGGATTCCGGCACCACGCTCCTGAGTGTGATCATGGACGGCGCGGACCTATATTGGCTCAATGTCGGCGACAGCCGCATTTATATCGTGCGCGACAGCGAAATTGTCCAAGTAACGACCGACCACAACTTTGCCCTGGAGCTTAAGGAGCGGGTGGAGCGGGGCCAGATTACTCAAGCCGAGGCCGACACGGATCCGGAAAAAGAGTTTCTGATCAGCTATATCGGCGCCCCGGTTTTGGAGCGTGTCGAAGTGAACCAGGCGCCCTTCAAGATGCGCTTTGGCGACATTGTGCTGCTCAGCAGCGATGGATTGACCAAGTCCCTGTGTCCCGATGAAATCTTGGAAATCATCGAAAAAAACAGCGGCAATATAGACGAGGCGGCCCGCGTTTTGCCGCTCTGCGCCCTGGACGAAAGCCCCGCCGCCCTGGACAATACGACGGTGGTTTTGATGCAGTATTTGGGGGATACACTATGATATTTGTATAACAAATGTAGGGCGGGGGCTTGCCCCCGCCGTAGGGGCGGCAACCTGCCGCCCGTTTGTGGCATTGGTATTTATGCAACAAACGTTGCAGAAAATATAAACTTACAGCGAAAAGAAAGGAGAAATGCTATGAATCTAGTGAAATGTGCAAATGGTCATTTTTATGACACGGAGCGCTACGGCAGTTGTCCGCATTGTGAGGGCGCCGGTGCCGATGCCGTGACTGTGCCGATGATGCGCGGCGGCGCCGGCGAGGACGTCACGGTGGCGGTGAACCAAAGCGCTGCTTCGGCGGTGACGGAGGCGGTTGGCTATCAGTCTGCTCCCTCATCCGCTCCCCCATCCCCTCCGCCCGCGGCGGCCAGCTCGCTCCAGGATGCCGTGAAAGCGGCGTCTACCAGTGCCATCAACGCACCCGTGGCCAATGAGGAAAAAACAGTGG
>Ga0099364_10011257_pt1 | contig 12233 bp, 15 predicted proteins | sample TergutTh196P3_FD_73070 | JGI IMG/M metagenome (GOLD analysis project Ga0099364, IMG submission 73070) | Microcerotermes parvus P3 segment gut microbial communities from Pointe-Noire, Republic of the Congo - Th196 P3 | ecosystem: Host-associated > Arthropoda: Insects > Digestive system > Gut ...
AGATAATTAACCTTTTCCCTCCCCTGTACCTCCATGTACAGGGGCAATTGTGTTTTAGGGCATAATAATTTTTATATTATAGAGGTTTTTAAAAATATATTGGATAAGTAATTACTTACTAATGTGGCGCACAGCAGATAACAAACGGTATACGCTGCGCAAGTGCCCAAAATCTGGGTGAAGTAAGGAAGATCGCATTTGCGGTCAATTTAAAGAGTGGGAGCAAAAGAGCGTACCGACTGACCGACCTAGGCGAACGGAACCCCGAGCCGCTGCTTGTCAGCGTCGAACACAAAAGCGGGGGTAAGAATGGATAGATCATTTTCGTGTCCGGTTATCCGGTGCCTAAAACCTCATATACCTTGAATGTTAAATGCCATTTGCCAAATAGTTGACAAAAAATAAAATACTATATAAAATTGAATTATCAAGTAATTGAGGAGATACATATCAAAACAAAAATTATTTGTATGATGACTATATTATTCGTGTTTGTGATTACGATAGCACAAGCTCAACAAGCTGCATTTCAAGGAACTTGGATTGGTGAAGGGACCGGGCGTGCAGAGAGATTGCAAGAACGATTAGTGATATCAGGGAATAGTTGGACATTTTATACAAATAATCAAATTCAAGCTGGAGGAACGGCTAGATTCTCAGCAGGTAAAGCTGAATTATTACTTGCTGATGGAAGTATATATTTTAATTTTACGCTTTTAGCACCAGGTCTTATAGAACAACCTATATCAATGTGGGCTGGTCTATATCGTTTCAGACTTGCTGAATCTAGTTCCAATTCTCTAAATAATCCTCAATCCAATACACAAAATGTTTCTACTCTTAGAATTATGAATAGTACTGGATATCCATGCGATGGCCTATGGATTAGACGAGCGGGAACTAATGAATGGGGAAATAGACATAATATAGAAAATGGTTTACTTAGAAATGGACAAACGTCTACTGTTCGTTTATCATCTCCCATTAGCACTTCAAATAGATATGATGTTGCTTTAAGGGATACTGATGGAGATTTTTATATTATTACGAATATACAAATTAATGCAAATAGTTTAATTACATTTACTTTTGATTATTTTGTAAGAGGAGGTGACTAAAAATACTATTTTATATTTGTGAAACTATTGGAAAATTATAATCAATATTATGATGCTAAATATTTGTATTGTATGTTGAATTATCTTAAATATAATATGGAGTTTATCATGTACGAAGAATATAGCAGACAAGCATTGCCACCAAAAAAATATAGAGAATTATTAGGATCTGCAATATGCGTTTTTAATTCTAATAATCAATTTATTATTGAAAATATTTTACGAATTGATAATAATTATAATTGGTATAAATTAATTGATAAAACTTCTGGAGAATTATCAGAACCAATTAAAGAAACAATAACAAAATATTCAGATACAAAAATAACTTTATTATTTTCAGAATTAATTTCAAAAAGAAATAGAATAATTCATAGTTTTCAAATAACAGAAAATAATGAACAAATATTGAAAACAAAAAACAAGAAACATGAACAATTCAATATTACTGAAAAGTACTTATTGGAATTCATTAAAGACAATGAGCTTTTGTCAAGCGAATTACATAAATTTAGAAGTTTCTAAAACTTAATAAAAATAAATTGTGTTACTACCGATCTCTATTGACAGAATCATGCTAACTTAACTCGCAAAATTTCAAAAGGGGTCATCCCCTTAAAAGCGCCATGTGGCCTGTACAAATTATAGTATGATAATAAACCAGAAAGAAAAAACAAAAAATGTTGACAAATATCTTCAAATATTATACAATATATCTTATGGATTTTTTGTTTATTTAGAAGGCTTAATGTTTAGTTTGTTTATTTTAAAAGGAGATTTTATAATGGGAAAAAAATATCAGCTGTGTATTATCACTATTGTGTTGTTAGTGATATTTATTCTATTGAGCCCTGCTTGCTCTAGTGTACCAAATATAAAAATATATGATGATTCTGTTTCAGCATTTGATCAAGCATTAATTTTAATACCTGGAGCTATGACTATAACTGCTATCAATGGTTTTCCTTTTTCTGCTGGAGAGACATTATATATTCCAATGGGTAGACATACTCTGTCTTATACTACTCTTAGAGTATCGAATGCTGGTAGTGGCAGTTTTACTCAGTTTTTTTTACCTCAACATACTTATGAAATTGTAGGTGAATTAGTTAGAAGTGAAAGAACTGGTAGTGGCACAGTTAATACTTATCGCTGGGTAATTCGTGATATTACGAGTTCCGTATCTTGGAAACCACCCTATTAAGTATTTATGCCTTGTTAAGGCTGAATAATATTTTGACATTCATTAGGAGGAAAATTGAATGAAGAAAGAATATTTGTCATTTATGGTTATAGCAATGACATTTGTAGTATTTGGAATTGTTAATACTAGCAGCATATCTGCTTCACCTAGTATTGCCCAGGGAACAACACGTGTTACTGAAGCTGCTTTGGCGGGCGAGTGGAGAAGCAGTGATGGTGTTGTTTTTATTTTTAATAGAAACAATTTTACATCAAATGTTCTTAACAATAATAGGGCAGGAGGCGTGTTTGAAATTTCTACTTCCAGTCAAACAAATTTCATAACATTTTACCATGACAGGAACATTGAAGGTGCAGCGCGCTATGGTATGGAATTCTTTTTTGAAAATCCACGAACTCTGTTAGTTACAATGGAAATAACGTTATCCGCAGATGGCAGGATAATTACATTAACACTTGAAAATGGGGCAAGTGTTACTCTGAACAAACAATGAAATAACAAAACCCCCACGATGCTTTGTTTATAAACTGTTTGCGCCACGTCACATAACAAACGGTATAGGCTAGGAAGCTGCTTGTGCAGTATTTAAAGAGCTGACAAGCAGCGACTAGGGGGTCTGTTCGCCTAGGTCGGTAGGCTTTCGGCCTCGCTCCCAGATTTGGCGTAATAATGGATAGACCGCTTTTGTGTTCGTTCATTCGACACCCAAAACCTTGTATACCTTGAACGTTAAATGCCATTCGTCAGGGTTGCTAAAAAAAAATTTATGTTATATAATAATATATGAATAAATTTTCTTCACTGGAGGTAAATAATGAAAAAAATAGGATTTACTTTAATCATTTTGTTAATATTTTCTGGTTCAGTAATAGCACAATCTCCATCAACGACTTTAAGACCTATTGGTTTATATTTTGGATTAGATTATTTCTATCATTGGGGAGAAGAGGTTTATGATGTTATTGATAGTGAAAATATTTTTTATAGTGGATATGACTTTTCAGATATGTTCTATATTTATTTAGGTTACAATAGACAAACCATTAATAACCTTAATCTATATGGCGAATTTATTCTTGGTTATATAATTGGTGAAAATACGATCCTGAGAGGAAGAATAGGAACGTCTTATAGTATATCTACAGATATAGGTAATCTTATTTTAGGATTTGAGCCTCTGCTAATAATTAATCCTTTTGATATAGTTACATTAAACTTTATTATTGGACTGGATGCAGAATATTATGGTGGTGCAATAAAAATTGTTAATAGAATTGAATCGCCGGATCCGATTGAAAGCCTCAATCTTTCAGTTTTCTTCCATTCAAGGACTGAAACTTTCGGACTAGGACTTGCAATTACTATTCCAATATCAGATAATATTTCTGATGTAGGTTTAACTATAACACCAGAATTAAATATGGTACAAAAAATGAATTCTGGTATTTTAAAGTTTTATGTTCAGTTTCCTGTAAGAAAGCTAAATTCAATGGGTGATAATTATTGGCCGACAGGTACTTCATTCGGATTACAATATAGTGTTGGCTCTTAAAACCAAGTTGGTAACAAAAAATCTATATAATACGGCTCGGTATTTCGTTCGTCTAGATTATTAGGCGATATAAAATCAAAAATAATTATGATTATTCATAATAACATCAATTGACCGAACTTTTAATTTTATTTATGATAATACTGAACATTTAATTTCACTATAGGAGTTGAAAATGGCAAAGAATAGTTTATGGCTTGGAACATTTATAATGGTGCTAATATTTGGAATGGTTGGTATTGGATGCAGCAGTTTTGGTAATTATTCTAATCATATTGATACCATTGATTTAAGTTCATCAGCTCCTAATGCAACACAATTAAATAGATATGGTTTAACACTAAGTCAATTCACTGATATTAGAGACGCTGGAGGTGAAAGTAATTTTCTGGGTTGGACCATAGCTAATACGACGGGAAATAATGAAGCTCTATGGATGTTGTGGTCTGATCGAAACCAAGATAATGTTAGAACTGTTGAAAATGTATTGCAAACCATTCCTACAATACAGTTCCATATTGAATACTTCTTGGCTAGAGAAACACGACGAAGTATGTATATACCAGAAGGACACTTAACAATTTTTTTCCGGAGATTAAACTAAAAAGTTAATAGCTGATTTTACGTCGCCTTTGTTGAGTATACATAAGAATGCTGCTTGCGCAGCATTCTAAAGAGCTGACAAGCATCGGTTTGGGGTTTCGTTCGCTATTGTGTCCGCTCATTTGGTGCCCAAAAGCTCGTATGCCTTGAACGTTATGTGCCAGTTGCGTAACTTGGCCGTACTCGCTTTATTGACGATAAATCACAATTTGTGTAAAATATTGTATAAAATGATTCGTATGGATTGTTAATACTTCATAGGAGTTTGGTATGAAAAAAATTATAATTTCGTTGTTGTTGTTTACTATTTGCATTACTGCTTTTGCTCAGCAAAGTTATTTTGTAAGTGCTAACGGGAATGATTCTAATAATGGATTGACTGAAAATAATGCTTTTGCAACCCTTAGCAGGGCAATTCAAGCGGCATCAACTGAATCGATTAAACAAATTACTGTAGTTGGAACACTTCAGGGTTTTACAATGATAAGGGATACAGGCTCTAGTGAAATTCTTATAACCGGTAAACCGGATGCGTCTGAATATGAAAAAGCAGTATTGATCCCTACTGAACCACTACTTTTTAATATCCAAGGTAACTCAAATATACGACTCGAAAATATAATCCTGCAAGGTACGTTGGGGATAAGCAATGCTAACAGCCAAGGTATAGGCATCGATGGGGCAGTTGTCACGCTTGGCAGAAATTTGCTTATCACTAAATTTTCTGCCAATGCAGGTGCAGGTGTTAATATACGATCTGGTACTCTGCGTATGACCGGTAATGCTACAATTGCTGGAAACCGTTCGCAGCAAGGCGGGGGTATTTATGTTAATAGAGGAACTCTGGTAATGGAGGAAAATGCAATAATCAGAGACAATGAGGCCAGAAATGGTGCTGGAATTTATAACTGGGCTGGTTTGGTTCAATTAAGAGGAAATTCGCTAGTAACCGCTAATAAAGCCGAAAGTAGTGGCGGTGGCGTTTATAATGCATCCAGATTGGAGTTTAGTGGCGGTAGAATTACCGGTAGGAGTTTTACTAGTCATACATTTAGGAGAGGGAACATAAGAGGAAATACTGCTGCATCTGCGAATGATGGTCCTGATGTTTTTGAAGATTATACCTGACATATACTGTTAGTATTAATAACCTTCAAACAACCGGCACCTAACAAACGTTATACGCTAGGAAGCTGCTTGCGCAGTATTTAAAGAGCTGACAAGCAGCGGCTCGGGGTTCCGTTCGCTTTTTTGTCCGCTCATTCGGTGCCCAAAACCTCGCATACCTTGAACGTTATGTGCCAGTTTGGATGGTGTACCGAAATTAATTCTTGACAAAATAAGTAAATGCACTATATAATACCAAAATGAGGAGTATTTTTTATATGAAAGAAAATAAATGTATTATATTAATCATTCTTTTTACATTATTATTTCAAAATATTATTGCTTATGCAGAAGAAGGAGATGAGTCAAACTTATGGATATTAGGAATTGGTATAAACTTATATAGAAATTTTACTTATTTGGCTAACCCTGTGAATGATACATTAAAAATTATTGAATGTTTAAAAAATCAGGAAGGAAAAAGATACAATAATGTATATACTTATTTATTATTTGATAGAGATGCAACAAAAAGAAATATAGAAAATAGCTTTCAGTTTTTTAAAAATGCAAAACCTAATGATATTATTATGTTATATATTAATGCACATGGAGAAACAATGGAAGACGGTACTTATTGTTTTTACCCATATGATACTGAAATCCTATATGAATCAATAAACACAAATATAACATCTTCTCAAATTAAAATAGAATATTTTTATAATGATTCGTATTTAATTGATATTGAAATACTACCATATGAGAATACTATACGAAAAATTGATACTTCAACTGTTATAACTATTTATGATATAATTGAAGCAATGAATATTTTATGTAAGAAAATATTGTTCTTGGAAACATGTGGATCTGGAGGTGCATTAAATTTTAATGTATCTGACATGATAGTTTTCGCTGCGTGTGGTCAAAATGAATATGCTGTAGAAGATAATGAACTTGGTCATGGTAGTATATTTACAGATGGGTTTGTTCGAAAAATAAATAACCATAATTATATCGAAACAGAATTAACTGTAGAAATATTGTTTGATTATATGTATAATCACGTAATTAGAATAAATTCAATTATATATAATGGTTATTATAATGATAAACAGCATCCAGAATTTAATTTACCTGATGAGTATAAAAACTTTATTATTGCATATGATGAATAAATACTATTGTAAATATCCAAACCAGCACATAACAAATGGTATACGCATGGAAGCTGCTTTCACAGTATTTAAAGAGTTGACAAGCAGCGGCTTGGGGTTCCGTTAGCGTAAACAAACGTGTTAGGCGCAGTTGCTTTGCTATAATATCTTAAAATTTTTTATCATTATTGTTCGATATCCTGGGCCTTGATCAGTAGCAAAAGGTATACGACGATTATAATAAATTACTATTTCTGGATAGTAATATTGTTCATTATATTCAATATTAATACTTCTCACATATCCATCAAAGAAATAAACTATTCTATTGGAACGATTAAATCTCTCTTCTATTTCATTAAAAATATCATTAATTGTTGAATTTTCAAATTTTTCAACCATATATTCATCATTGGTTATTTTAGAATAAAATGAACCATTTTTTACTATAATATGAGTATTATAGTGAAATTGATGTTTTGTATCAGTTTCAATATCAAATTCATAATTTTCAATATTTAATTTATTCCATAATTTTCTCTTATTTATGAAGTTTTCATAATCGAATTCAACATAATTTTTTTTTGGTAATAGTGTTACTATTACCAAAAATATTAAAATTAGAGGTATTGAGAGAAATAAATATTTATTAAATTTCAAGGATTCTCCATAGGTAATATAATATAATATTTTTCCTATATATGTCAATACTAAAATAATTGCGCCTAACAAACGATATACACAATACCCCTCAACTTTAATCTTAATCTGAATTTAAATTACAAAATCAACTAATTAAATAAAATAAAGACTAAAAGCTTCAATGTTACATGGTGTTGACAAAAACAAAAAAATGAAATAACTTAATAATATGAAAATATATATATTTGTATTTATTAGTTTGATATTAAATCAAAATATTAATTGTCAAAACCCTCAATATAGTGAATTAGAGATTAAAGTATACTTAAACGATATTGAAATAATTGGGCCTATATATACGATTGAAAGCGAAATTCATGCCCATTTAATTGATCCCCCTTATTTTGCTAATTTTTCTAAACCTCGTATTTATATTAAATTGATTAATATATTTCATTTAATTGAAACAGATATAAATATTTATAATAATATAAGTGAAAATTTTGAATTGGTGATTGAAAGCACAGACATCACAGATGAAAGACAAAAAAACAATTTTTTTAATTATATTACTAATGAATTATATGCAAGAAGGAATTTAATTATTATTGATAATGAGTATTATATTTATGTGGATAATTTAACTTCCTTGTTTAATGTTATTTCACTTTTTTCTCAAACAAACGAAGAAGTAAGGATATACTTAAGAGGATATGAATATTAACACAATGGGTACAGCGCTTAACGTTCAAGGTATACGAGGTTTTGGACACAGAATGATCGGACACAAAAGCGAACGGAACCCCGATCCGCTGCTTGTCAGCTCTTTAGATGCTGCGCAAGCAGCTTCCTAGCGTATACCGTTTGTTAAGCGATCGGTTCCGCTTTTCATTTATCTACTTGATTCATATTTAAGAATTATCTTATTGTTATTATTAGATATTTTATTTTGGTTTGTTATAAAAACGATTAATGAGCCTAATCCAAAATTAGCTACATCTTCATCTGTATTTAATTCTGCTATAAAACTAACAGCAATGACAATAATATAGAGTATTATACTTATTATTGCCATAACCTTTGTAGGTCCAAGTGCATGTTTTATACCTTCTACCAATGCTACAATTGCATATCCAAAAAAAAGAAAAAAGTATATCGCAACAGTATCAAATATTGTATCTTCATTATAGTAATATCTATATCCTAAAAAAATATGGAATATCATAATAGGATAAAAAACAAAGCCTATTATAGACATTACTTTCAATGATATTAAGTTATTTTTTTAACTTCTATGATGGAATTTGACTTCTGAATATTATCAGAAACATAAAACCTCCTTACTATCTTTTTATGGATTTTATACATTTACATAAAAATCAAAATTACATTATGTTTATTTGGACACATCTGATGTTGTTGCACATTTAGACATTGGGGACATTGTGGAAATAATAAAATATAAACCACCAGGAGGAACACCTTGGGTAAACGTGGGATTCAACGACAAGGAGGGTTGGGTTCAAGAAAAGTATCTAGAATTAAAAAAGTAAAATATTACTGCTCATAACAAACTATATACTCAAGGAAGCTGCTTGCACAGCATTTTAAAGAGCTGACAAGCAACGGTTCGGCGTTCCGTTCGTCTTTGTGTCCGCTTATACGGTGCCCAAAACTTTGTATGCCTTGAACGTTATATACCATTGACCTCAAATGTGTAATTTGTATATTTAACTATTGACAAATGAATAAAAACGTATAATATTAGAATAACTCAAATTTACAGTTTTGGAGACAAAATATGGAAATAAAACAATTTAGAGCATCCATTTTGATAATAATTATTTTGTCAGTATTAGGATGTAATAGAAATATTGGAGAAAAAAATCAAAGTACTATTTCTGTTTTCGGAACTGGAACGGTAATGGTTAAGCCTGATATGATTCAAATGAATATTATTTTAAGAAATATTGCCCAAACGACGAGATTGGCACAGGTAGAAGTGGGCAATATGGTTAAACAAGTATTAGAAATTTTAAGAGATTCTGACATTGACGATAAAAATATAACTACAGCTTCCTTGACGTTTAACTCAGAATATGAATATGGAACTGGTAGACGTGTTTTAATTGGACAAAAAGCCGAGCAAACGATTACATTTTCTATTGATGGTATCCAAGATAATAATGAAAAAGTTTCTCAAATCATAGATCGATTTATCCAAATTAATGGGATAGAATTGAATAATATTAATTTTAATGTTAAAGACAACACTGAATATTTTATTCAATCACGAGAACTTGCATATCAAAAGGCTGTTGAAAAAGCAACTCAATATGCAGATCTATCAGGATTAACGGTGATTAAAGTATTAAGTATTTCTGAAGAAGGAACCCAGCAGTTTTTACCAATAACAAATAGAATGATTACTCAATCTAATTATCTTATGAGTGAATCTGTTGATACTGGCTCAACAATATTACCGACAGGAGAATTAGAAATAAGTACAAGGATTTTTGTAGTATTTTTATTAAAATAATAATAAGGGCAACTGCACATAACAAACAGTATACACAAGGAAGCTGCTTATACTGCACTTTAAGGAGCTAATAAATGAATAAAATTGGTTTTTTAATTGTTTTCATAGCGATTCTAAATAGTTGTTCAACAACTGGTAATAAAATAAAAGATTCATCATACAGCTTTTTTAGTATTTCAGAAGGTTTTGATCTTTCATACGATTATACTAGAGAAGATGGCTCATTAGATTGGGATGTGTTTTATATTGATATAGAAAATATTCCAAGTAATCATTTTGTTTATTTTAGAACCAGAACATTACATGCAATTGCGATGAGAGATTTATACTTACTTACATATCATGATAATGATTATCATTTCATTTATATGGAAGGGAATAAATCTGTAGAAGTGATGTTTTCATTGCGGAATTATTATAATGCTAATGAGGTTGGCTGGATGTCTTTTGGAAATGATGTATCAGCCTTTAATGAAATGATAAAATGCTGGAATATTGAAGTGAACTAAAATATTTCCAGAATACATTTATTACTATGGGGGTAAACATGAAAAGGACAAATAATTTTATTTTTATAATATTCCTCGTAATTTTTCTTGGGTGTGCAACAAATTCAAGCACTAATACAAATATTGACTATAGTTCAAATTATAAATTAGAGCGGGCTTATGTACTTGACTTTATCATATAATAAGCGGCAACCACCATTGCAGAGTCTTATATATTTGCAATGGGGACAAGATTCACCTCTTCTCATGTTTCTAAATTTATTCAATTTGGGGTTGTTAATCCAACTATCAAAACTAAGATCAAATACACTTCCAAAAGGCTCATGCCAGAAAGAGCATGGTTTATACATTCCGTTTATATCAACAGCAATGTAGGAATTTCCTCCAAGACAACCATTATTGTCATATTTATAGTAAGTATACATATCGGAAAAATCATTTTCTACTAATAACTCAAATAAAGAACAATCAAATAAAAACATTAGCAGCTTATATTTTCTTATCATTTTTTTGAACAATATAGGAATTTTTTCCAACTCTTTTTCTATATCAAGCCCTTGAATATCCATATTTTTTATTGTTTTTTTATAACGCAAAAATAAAACTTTTTTTATCCCTGACTTTCCGGCATTATATAGAATCTCATCAAGATGTGGCAAGGTTTCTGTAGTAAGAAGCAAGTTTAAACCGCTCTTGTTTTTTGTTATTTTATGATACACCCGGCTTGCTGGAAAAACATGATTCATGTCCTGCAGCTTATGAATGCTAAAATGAACATTGCCAAACACAGAACATTTTTCTGCAAAATGCTCTGTCATTGTAAGTCCGTTAGTAGTCATATTCGGAAGAATCTGTTTTTTTCTAGCATAAGCAGCTATTTCAATAAGACCTGGGTGTAAAGTTGGCTCACCTCCTCCAAAGGATAAAGAAAACACACCCAGGTCCGATAACCTGTCAATCACGGCTTTTGCTTTGTCTATTGCAATATCTTTTAATTCATCTTCTTTGCGGATGCTATAGCATCCTTTGCAGAACATATTGCATCTTGTTGTAATAGCAAAATGAGCATCAAGCGGCGCAGAAAAAATATCTTCGCATATTATTGCGTCTTGTCTTTCCGGAATATTATATGCATCTGCATATTCTCGGTTGATGTAGGCAACAAAAGCAGGACGTTCACGAAATATTATTCCGCCAAAATATTCACGCCTGGCTTTCACAATCGGTAGATATTTTTTTTGCTTCATCTAATTATAGTTTCAAGCCAATCGCCAATACCTATTAAGAAAAATAGAATGAAATATCCAGGGACCGCCAATAATGCTGAAAACAGCAATGTCAGTAGCAGCCATTTAATAACAGTCAGACTTCCTTTAACATTAAGCAGCATTGCAGAAAAATACACAGAACAATATATTCCAATTGTAAGAACTGCAGCAGCCCATATTGTTGCAAGTCCATATGCTAATATGCTGCCATAAAGAGTTGTTATAAGAAAGGCAACACAAGGAACAAATAATACAAGGCATATAGGTAATAGGATTCGGTTGAGTCTTCTCTTTAGGATTTGATAATCAAATGACCCATTTTCTTTTTTTAGCGGCAATGCCATACCTGCCCAAAGAAGAAATGTTGCAGCAAAAGAAGCAAAAAAACCAAATATGGCGACTACGGGCATATAACCGTATCCACCTGAAAAATTAGCCATGTTTAATGGCCTGATTCGTAAAAGCCTTTCTCTTTTCTTCATTATGAAGGTTCCTTGTATTGGGTGATGCGCTTGTCGTCTATTATAACAT
>Ga0099364_10011258_pt1 | contig 12232 bp, 14 predicted proteins | sample TergutTh196P3_FD_73070 | JGI IMG/M metagenome (GOLD analysis project Ga0099364, IMG submission 73070) | Microcerotermes parvus P3 segment gut microbial communities from Pointe-Noire, Republic of the Congo - Th196 P3 | ecosystem: Host-associated > Arthropoda: Insects > Digestive system > Gut ...
TGTCCCTGCGTTACCTGATACACGCCCATGTAAAAGCCGCTGGTCAATGTTACCGTATGCGGAGGACTTGCATTCCTATCAGCACTATCATTACTGCCCCTAGTATAGGTTCCCGCAGGTATCCACACCATTTCAACATCAACTTTTTGGGAGGGACCGTCTTGACCCGGACCTGGCTCTGGTGGAAGATTCATAAAATTGAATATATCACCTTCCAGAGTACATGTAGTAAAAATCAATAACGCCAATAAAGCAAAACTCAAACATATAAAAATATTTTTTTTCTTATTCATCATTAATTAGTCCTTTCGCTGCTTGAACCGGTAAACAAAACCCGCAGAAACCTTATTGCTTGCCCCTTCAAAATTAGTCTGCAAGGTATAGGAAATATTAAAAAAATTCCCAATATTAAAACCTGTAAACATATCAAATGCAAAAATATCAACCCCGGCTGTTCCATGAGAAAAAGTATACTCAGCCATCATATAGCTGCCACCGGCTCCGAAAAACCAACCGCCCCTGTTCCTAAATGGCACAAAAAATCCTAAATGAGCAAAGGGGGAAATAGAACTATAACCCTCGACAGTATATTTATGGTTATATTCACCGTGATCCTCTCCGCCATAGACAAAACCCACATCCAAGCCAAGCCCCAAAAACATATAAGGGGCAAGGGCAAGCGTTGTGTGTAATGTACTAACAAACGCGGGAGTGGCAAACGTTGTGCCTGCCGAAACGCCCATAGTAGTAAAACGAGGATTATTCGGTTCACCGGCTCCCCTGGGGTTTTGGGTTTCATGTACCGGATTTTCAAGCGAAGGCCGTCTTATCACAACAGAAGTAATACTTCCCTGCTGTACCATTACTGCATCCGGCGCTGTTACAATCGTGCCGTCATCTCTTTTTACTGCTACGCTGGTCGTACCGCTTACCACATTTGTAATAGTTACAGTACCGCCTTCTCTAATCTGGCTGCCAGTCTCTACACCGTCTATAAGAATCATCCCGGATACATCAGACCTTAATCTGATAACGCCAACAGAGGCGGATACCGTTGGGGCAGGTATTATCGCAGTGCTTGGTACAGGAGTGGGCGCTGGTGCGGCAGACATTCTTCTGAAAAACAGAAAACTGCCTCCTTCCTGATGTTCGCTGCCGCGAATACTGCCCAGCAGGGGCTGGGTAGACCTTACATCTCTGACATTGCCAAACAGATAATGCGGGTCGATAAAAGCGCCTTCCGCCCGGCGCAGGCTGCTTTTTAGGCGCATGGCAAACTCGGATGCATCCGGCACTTCTTCACTGGCGCCGCTGGTCATCACCTGACGGCTGGGTCTTGAATAGGCGCGCCGGTAATATTCGTTGTTTATCACAGGCCCTGCGCCCCTTGTTATATCCAGCATATCCCCGGAAAAACAGGAATCGGAAATTAAAAACACATGTCTTGCCGGAAGCGCAGAAAGCATATTCCGAACCTGAATATTGGGCAGCCAGTTTGCCTGAGCCATAATATCCCGCCCCCCGTCTGCCGGAATCCAGGATCCGGTATGGGTAAAGTTATCGGTATAGCCGTGGCCTGCGTAAAAGACAAAAACCGAATCATCTCTGCCTACCCGTGTACGAAGGCTGCTAAGAAGCTGCCGTATACCGGCTGCGGTGGCAGCCGAATCGTATAGTTCTATAACCTCGTCAATATAGTAATGTTCCTGTAAAATATCCCGAATTTCTCTAGCATCTCTTACAGGATTGCTCAACGGTCCCCATTCCTGGTACCGGTCAATGGCAATAAACACCGCCCATTGCCTGCCCACAACCGAGTCCAACCCCGCCTCCCTTTGGATTTCCAGCCCGCGATTCTGAGCATACAGACCAGTAACGGAAAGAAAAACCAACATAAACAAACCGATTATTTTTCGCATCATACACCTCCGAAAATACGCTACAAGCGACATGATAATACATCAGAAGCGGTTTTGTCAAGTATTTTTAGATAATATGGATAATGTTAACCTATACATGGAGATTCTTTCAATGCGGACTTTTTTATTTTACTTGTTGTCTAAGGGTCTAAACCTGTCCTGCCAGGAAGGCGGTATCGTCGTCATCAATTTGTCTTCCATATAAGTGGTCAAAAAGGAAACGTGTGTCTTCCGGCGCCATGTCAATAAAACGGCAGCCAAAGTAAATGGCAGACCTGTCCTTGAAACGGCGGACAATTCTGGCGACATTATTAATAGTGCGGGTGGGCGCCTGAATTGTTACCGTTAAATCCGAATCAACAATAAGCGCAGACGCAAGACTTGCTCCTAAAGGACAGGCAAAAAGCAGACCGGAAGCGCTGATGTCCAAAACCCTGCCCTGGAAAGACTCGTTGTGAACTTTACCCTTTTCAAAGTACCCGTTCTCTTTAAGGGAAAAGGCAAGCACTTTTGAAAACTGGTACATATTATCCAAAACAGTAAAGTCGAAAGGAAGCTTTCCTTCTTCTTTAATCCAGATATGAATATACCCAATAACATATTCCTGAAAAAGGATAGGTATCCACGCGTCAGAGAAAGTACCTTCTTCATATTTATGCCTTAAAAAACGCGTGTATGTTTCGTTCAGCATATTTAACGAGACTCCGGTACCTTCCAGATAACGCTTGAACAACTCTTCGGTAATTATACGTTTTTTGGGGTAGGGATCGGTTGCGGGAAGATGCCCCACTGTCGAAGGTATAAAAAGGGCTTTGCCGGTTTCCGATAAGATTCTTTCTTCCAAAGATTCAGGTCTTTTATCCTTAAAGTTGACAATCTTGTAGCCATCTGCAATTTTTTTTAACGAATCTGTAAGCTGCCTTATCAAATCCGAAAGATTTTGGGAATCGTTATCGCTAAACAGTTCGTCCGCATTAATATTTTCATATCCCATAACTTTGGGAAAAGAAAGATTGTAACGATCCCCGCGAAAGGTAAACAGTATGCTCAGATCAGAAGGCGTACCAACCCTTAAAAAATTACGATCAAGGTTTTTATGAAGGTTTTCCGGCGCTTTACAGGTAATCAAATCGTCACTTATTCCCAGTACTTCTGTGGAAAAATCTACCGACTGTCCGCGGTATATAAACAACAAAGCCAATTTTGTCCGCGGTTTAAGCATCTCCATAGGTCTGTCAGGACGAAGCACTAGTTCATCCCCTGTTATCGGCCTGTCAAGGGTCAGAACATACTCCACCCTGTCCTTAATATATTTTATGGGCAGTTTTTCATCGTATAAAACTTTGAAATAAAATTCTCTTTCAATACGCCCTGCGGTTGTCGCCATATCCCTTCCTAAAAAAACCTTTCATAAGGTGAAAAATCAAATCGCTGTAAAGATTCACGATATTCTTCATCACGGGTTTTGGCATCTTCAAGAATCAAATCCTCAAAAGTCCAGTTCCCAACCGTCCTTGTTACAACTTCATCTTCGATAATTTCTTCTATATATCTTGTTACATACCTGATAAACAACTCTCCGGTAATACCCATATCCCTTCCGATAAACCGAATCATAAAGGAAATCGCGCCGTCCAACTCTTCCCTTCCGCCGCCAAGCCTGACGGTTCTGGGCTCGATATGTTCCAATACCAGCAAAAAATCTTCCCGCAGGCTAAGATTCACGGTGGCAAGCCCGGAATGGCCTGTTTCCCCCGACAAAAAGCCCGCCGCTACCGAATTGGCAAAGGAAAATGCCGCATCAGAAACGTCCCCCTGCCCCAACTCGCCTATTACCGTATCAATCGGATAATGCGAAGATTCACCACGCCCTGGCCTCAGCAGATCTTCGGGGATAGACCCCCTGGACACATCCTGTGCCGTTACAAAGACCGGAAATAATAAAAGCAGATAAATAACAGAAATTGTACGCATATTACCTTAATATATATTGTAGCAAAAACGATAAAAAAATTCTATAATTTTTTATTGATGAGAAGGACAATAGAAGCTTCCCTAACCGAAGATTATACTCACCCTGTCAGGGATGTTTTATGGGGTCATATATATATGACAGAGGCTCAGGCAGCCCTGACTGTTTCTGCCCCTTTCATACGGCTTTGCCGTATTTTGCAGCTTGGTCCTGTATATCTTACATACCCGGGCGCTACACATACAAGGGCAAGCCACTCTATAGGCGTTTACCACTTGGGCAGACGGCTTTTGCAGAACCTTTGCGAGCGCGGAGCTTCGGAATGGCTAACCTACGAAGGGGTAAAATCATTCCTTGCCGCCTGTCTTCTTCATGATCTTGGGCATTTTCCCTATACTCACTCGTTAAAAGAGCTTTCCCTTACCCCTCATGAATCGCTTACAGGCGGAATTATCCTGAAAGAGCCTGTAAAAAGCCTTGTTGGCAGCACCGGCGCCGATCCGTGGCTTACTGCCGCTATTGTAGACAAGGATATGGACGGTTCGGGAACAGAACTGCTTTTTTACAGGAAGCTCCTTTCGGGCGCTCTTGACCCTGACAAATTGGACTATCTTAACCGGGACGCCCGCTATTGCGGGGTTCCCTATGGTGCGCAAGATGTCGATTTTATCCTTTCCAGGTTATATCCAAACAAAGAAAGAGGGGTAGATATTGATTCCCGCCTGATTCCTAATGTTGAATCCATCCTTTTTTCCAAATATCTTATGTTCCGTACTGTTTATTGGCACCATCAGGTACGTTCTGCCACGGCAATGGTGAAAAAAGCGCTTATAACCAGCCTGGAATCCGGTAAAATTACCGGCAAAGAGCTTTATAATCTTGATGATACAAGCCTTTTTGCCCTTCTTGAAGAAAAAACAGGCAATCCCCTGGCGGGAGCTGTCCGGGACGGGAGGCTTTTCGCCAAAGCTGCGGAAATTTCGGTTACACAGGTTGATCTTGCCGTTATAAGGGAAATTAACGGACGCTCACAGTTAGAGGAAAAACTTGCCGCAGAATTGAATAAAACAGGAACACAGATTAAGGGGGAAGATATTATAATCGACATCCCAGAGCCTGTTTCCTTTGAAACCGGTCTTTTCGTTCTGGACGAAAAATGCAGTTTCAGCGACAGTTCAAGCGCTTTCAAGACCGAAACGGTAAACGCTTTTGTTCAGACACTGTACACCGTAAGAATATTTGTCGATCAAAAATATAAACAAATATTAAAGACTTTTCCAGAGTTGTATGATATACTATTAAAGTAGCAAATAGGGAGGCAAAAATGGACATCCATAATACCAGCGAAGACATTGTTTTTCACTTGGTGCAGACTATTTTTAATGAAATACAAAAAAACGGTAATCCCGATGGTTACTGTCTTTGCGAACAATGCCGGGTAGATACAATCTGTTTTACCCTTAACCGTGTAGAACCATATTATATTGTTTCCAACCGGGGTTTTACCAGGATTGAGCTGACAGGCATGAAACGGCAGCAAACCGAAGCCGATATTATATCACTGGTTTACAAGGGTATTCGGCTTGTAAACCACAATATGCGGCCTACCGCACCTCATGACGGAACTCAGGCGCAAAGGCCAAAAATCAATGTACCTGTGTTTGATATTCCCACTATTGCCGGGCGAATTTTTGACGGCATTTCTTTTGAGCCTGCTGTGGGTATTGATGTCGCATTGTACAGCGATGGGGAGTTGATTGCCATGAGAAACAATAACTGGCAAAATCCCTATACAATGGTACCAAGTACCCCGGGAAACTACAGTTTCTGGCCGGCTCCGATACCTACCAATAATGCGGATGTTACTCAGGTTTTTAACTTTTCAATAAAGGTACATTCCCCGGATTACGAAGTACTGAACCATTTTTTCACCATTACATCGAACAGCAGGTATCACGCTCCGAATTCTTATGCCCTGAACCGTACTTTTAAATTGCCGGATCTGTATCTGTTCCCCCCCGGAGACGGCGAAGTATATACTTGACACTATGACCATATTATAGTAATTTGATTTTTACTATCGAGTATTAAGGAGAAAACTATGGGACAGGCAAGTAAGAACAGCCGTACCGCGAGCGCAACACAACGGTTTATGTGTAACTGCGGTGGTGAAGTAAAGATGAAAACCCTTTTCGAAAGCGGAAAGGTAAAAAATGTCGCGGAATGTGACAAATGTAAGCGGCTCGAACGGCGTCCATCAGACTTCCGGTAAACGGACACCGCTAATAATAATTAACTTCAGGAGGAATTCCTTTGGCAAAGAAAAAGAGTTCAGCAGAAAAGCGGCACCGCAAGAGTGAAGAACGCCGCCTGCGTAACAAATCGGCAAAAAGCGCGGTCAGGACAAGCGTAAAGAAATTTGTCTCCCTGGCGCAGAAAAAAGATCCCGGCGCCGAAGAGGCTTTAAAAGAAATGTTCAAAAAAATCGATTCTGCCGCGGGAAAAGGTATTATACCCAAAAATACGGCAGCCCGCAAAAAATCGAGAATGCACCGGTTTTACAATACAATGAAAACGGCTCAGTAGTTCTTTTTCCGCAGAAAGAGAAATATGCCGGCGAAAAAATTCACAAAAGCTGATTTGACAGATGCCCTGTACGAAAAAATGGGGCTGAACCGCAGTGAAATAAGCAAGGCTATTGATCTGGTTATCGAAGAATTAAAAGAAGCTCTAGTTCGTGGTCAGGTGATTGAGCTTAGGGGCTTTGGAACATTCGAAATCAAGGTACGCAAGGCGCGTCCAAGAGCGCGTAATCCCAGAACGGGCGAAAATATCGCTGTCAATTCTCATGGTGTAGTAGCGTTCCGTTCCGGGCGTGAACTGAAAAAAGCTGTATGGAACATCCCCGATGACGGCAACACGGCAGAAAACAAGTAAATTAAAACAAAGCCCCTGGATTATCCATCTGGGGCTTGTGCTGGCGGCATCTGTTCTTTTCGCCGGTTCTTTTCCAAACCTTGTTTTTAAAAACGGTCTTCCCTTCCTCGCGTGGTTTGCCTATCTTCCGGTCATTGTATTAATCCGTAAAAATAATTTCTTAGCCTGCGCCGGCTGGGGCGCGGTTTACGGCTGCGCTTCTTACGCTATTTTCAATTACTGGCTGGGCGCCTTTCATCCAATGGCGGGAACAATTGTATACAGTATTTATCTTGTATACCTGGCTGTAGTTTTCCTGTTTCTTAAACTTGCGGAGGTTTTATTCCCCAAAAGGGCATACCTTGTTCAGTGGGTAATCTGGCTTGCCTATGAATATCTGCGTACCCTGGGATTTTTGGGGTATTCGTATGGAATAACAGGGTACTCGCAATGGCAGGTAATTCCGTTAATTCAAATCGCAAGTCTTACAGGCGTATGGGGGGTCTCCGCCCTGGTGGCGTTTCCCTCTTTCTGGCTGGCAGCGGCTCTGAAAGACTTTTCTATAAATGGCGGCTTCAGGAAAATTGGCGTAGTTTTTGCCGGGGCTGTTACCGCCTTTTTCCGCGAGGAAAAAATCCCGGCGATAATATGGGCAGCCGCCCTCGCCTCGGCGCTGGTTTTCGGCATTATGTCCAGCAGGGATTTTTCTTCCGTGCCCGTAGCCCATATCGCGCTGATTCAGCACAATACAGACCCTTGGGAGGCTTCCAAGGCGCCAACCCAGATGCAGGTATACGAAGCCTACCGCAAGGACCTTTCCATCCTGAAACGGCTATCAGATGAAGCCCTTGCGTCCGAGCCAAAGCCGCAAATGGTTGTTTGGCCGGAAACAGCCTTTGTTCCCAGAATTTACTGGCATACCACCTACCGTACCAACCGGGACTATTGGCTGTTAACCAACGAGCTTCTGGAGTATCTGGCGTCCAAGGATGTGCCTTTTTTAATCGGCAATGACGATGCCCGTATGGAACCGGCCAAAAATCCCAATCAGGAAGAGAACTACCGGGTAGATTACAACGCGGCGCTGCTATTTGAAAACGGAAAAATTGCCGGAATATACCGGAAACTTCATCTTGTACCATTTACAGAGTATTTTCCGTATCAAAAACAGTTCCCGGCGATATACCGCGCGCTGGAAAAGGCGGACACTCATTTTTGGGAAAAAGGAGAAGAAGCTGCTGTTTTTTCGGGACCTGGTTTTACTTTTTCCGCGCCAATCTGCTTCGAGGACACCTTCGGTTACCTGTCCAGGGAATTTGTCCGCCGGGGCGCGGATGTACTGGTAAATCTTTCCAACGATGCCTGGTCAAACAGTCTGCCGGCTCAAAATCAGCACCTTTCACTGGCGGTTTTCAGGGCTGTGGAAAACTACCGCCCCATGGTCAGATCAACCACATCTGGTCAGACCTGCGCTATTGACCCAAACGGCAGGGTTACAGCCATGGCCGAACCTTTCACAGAGACATGGATTAATGTAACAATACCCTTGGTAAAAGGCACTACCCTTTACACCCTTTACGGCGATTATCTTGCCATAGCCTTTACTTTCGCGGCAGTTTCTCTATTGCTTTTCGGGATGATTTGGTGTACAATAAGGAGAATTAAACGAGGGGCGCAATGAACACTCAAAAAAAGATATTAATAGCAGATGCCGATACCACTAATTGTGACTTTTTTGAATTAATGCTTTCCAAGCTGAGATTTTCGGTAGAGAAAACAGATGACGGAAACGAAGTTCTGGAAAAAGTAAAAAAATTCAATCCTGATCTATTAATTCTTAACAATATACTGCCCGGAATAACCGGATGGGAAGTTACAAAAATTCTAAAAAACGATCCTGATTTTAGGAGAATTCCCATCATCATGATTTCCTCTCTGGATACTGTAAGAGACAAAGTCGCCGGATTCGAAGCCGGAGTAGACGACTATATAACAAAACCTTTTAATTTTTCGGAGGTACTCGCCCGTATTAACGCGGTTTTGCGCAATCACGAACTGTGTGATCAAATAGCGGTAAGGGAAACCCGTCTCGCTCTAGCGGAAGAATTATACAAGGACTTAAAAGATAATCTTTCTGTCTTTGTCAGCAGTGTAGACGAGCTTGATCAGGCAACTTCAATGATTGGCGGCAGTGTGGAACAGAACAATGAAAACACCAATGATGGCTCGCTTGTTGATCATGTAAAACATGTAAACGAAAAAATAATGTCTGTACGCAAACACATAGCGGCTCTTGATGCGAGAATCGAAAAAACCATAAATGAATGGGAAAACCGCAAAAAAGATTAAATAGGACTTTCGATTCTCGAAAGTAAAGCGCGAAAATATTTACATCAGGAACAATAAATGTCCAAACGTGAAGGAAAAAAGAAAGACCATCCCAATGTTGTAGTTTTGGGAAAAACCACCAGATTTACAGGAATACTAAAGTTCGATTCAACAATCAGAATTCAGGGAAGCTTTAAAGGTACTATTGAGGCGTCTGGAGCGCTGATTGTTGACAAAGAAGCGGTGGTAGAGGCAGATCACATAACGGTAAGTTCCCTTACGGTTTACGGCGTCATATCAGGCACTGTACACGCGCTGGATAAAGTTGATATGATGAGCGGCGCCAGGGTATACGGCGATGTAAGCGCCGCGAAACTGCGTATCGCGGACGGAGTGCTTTTTGAAGGTAAATGCAAAATGACCAACGTGGAAAAAGACGTAGAAATTTTTCAGCGTCCCACAGAAGAAATAATGGCGGATTTACAGCGAGCCAATGGAAGAATGTAATATACAGTTAATATCTCTCGCGGGAAAAACAGCGGAAGCGTTGATACAAAAATTAAAGTCGCTTTCTCTTACATTGGCGCTTTCGGAATCCTGTACGGCGGGGCTTGTATCGGCTTTGCTTGCCGGTATCCCCGGCGCTTCGGCGGTTCTTTGGGGGTCTTTTGTGTGTTACACAAAGGAGGCGAAGGTTTCCATGCTGGGGCTTGACTGCGGCAGGCTAACGGCTAATGGGCTTGTAAGCGAAGAAACAGCCCGCGAGATGGCTGTTGGGGCTTTGAAAAAAAGTGGCGCGAGCATGGCTGCCTCTGTAACAGGCCTCGCTGGTCCGGACGGCGATGGCAGTGACGTGCCGGTCGGGACAGTCTGGATAGCGACCGCCGCGCAGGACGGACAGGCAGGAGCAAAGGAGTTTCATTTTACCGGCTCCAGAGACGAAATTCGTATCAGAGCCGCCGCCGCAGTACTTGAAACTTTGTTAAATAGCTTGACACAAAAAGATAAAAAATATACGATGGGAGTATCTTAAAAATAATAGTGATTAAATATACCCTGCGGTACAAGCCGCAAGGAAATTAATTATACTGGCGGGATTCCCCCGCTAACTAATCAGGTGGTTAAAAATGGCAGTTGTACGAAAAGGCAGAAAACCGGCAATTATTGAAAAAGAAATTCCCGCCGAACCGGAGCCTAACAACGAGTATCAGCATAGAGCTGAAACAGGGAGACGCCCGGTCAGGCATCGCGGTATCGCTCACAACAATGGAGCCGAAAACGGCGAAAAGTCAGGGCGTGTTGTTGTTCGCACGGGCGGTATAAAAACTTTTTCGGATTCAAATGATGGTGAACCCAGGCAGGCTGAGGGGGCGGAATTACCGGCGTTACCCAAATTGCCTTCGATGCCGGACATTTACGGCAAACCAATTCCGCGCCAGGATCAGGACAGCGGAAAGCCCAGGCTCACCATTAATGAACTGATCAGGCTGAACATGATGGACCTGCGTGAACTGGCGGCATGTTACAACATTACCAATGACGATATGGTTTCCCTGAAAAAACAGGAAATTGTATTCGCCATCCTTAAAGCTCATACCGAAAGAGGCGGCATTATTTACGCATACGGGTCCCTGGAAATTTTGCCGGACAGTTACGGTTTTCTTCGTAGTCCCCAGAACTCCTATTTGCCCGGCCCCGACGATATTTACATCAGCCCCAGCCAAATACGGCTTTTTGCCCTGAAAACCGGCGACACTGTATACGGCCAGATCCGCAGCCCCAAGGAAGGGGAGCGTTTCTTTGCCATGCTGCGGGTAGAAACAGTCAACTACGATGATCCTGCGGTAGCGCAAACCCGCATCCCCTTTGACAACCTTACTCCTTTTTATCCCAGGCGCAAACTCGACCTGGAAACCGTCACGGACGGGGTCAGCGAGCGCATCATCAACCTGTTCTGCCCCATCGGCAAAGGCCAACGCGCACTGATTGTCGCGCCGCCCCGAACCGGCAAGACGATCATGATGCAGAAAATTGCCAACGCCATCACGAAAAACCACCCGGAAGTGTATCTTATCGTCCTTTTAATAGACGAGCGTCCTGAAGAAGTAACCGACATGGAACGCACCGTAAAAGCCGAAGTAATTTCCTCAACATTTGACGAGCAGGCAACCCGCCATGTCCAGGTGACCGAGATGGTGCTGGAAAAAGCCAGGCGACTGGTAGAGCATAAAAAAGACGTAGTGATACTGCTGGACTCCATAACCCGTCTTGCCCGCGCCTATAACCAGACCGTCCCTTCATCGGGGAAAATACTGTCAGGCGGCGTTGATTCTAACGCCCTGCACAAACCCAAGCGGTTTTTCGGCGCAGCACGCAACATTGAAGAAGGCGGAAGCCTGACGATCATTTCGACAGCCCTTGTAGAGACCGGCAGCCGCATGGACGAGGTTATTTTTGAAGAGTTCAAAGGAACAGGCAACATGGAAATCAACCTGGACCGCCGTATTTCCGACCGTCGCCTGTTCCCTGCCATCAATATCAAAAGATCCGGCACGCGCAAGGAAGAAATGCTCCTTACCGAGGAAGAATACCAGAAAATATGGGTTCTCCGTAAATTTATCAACGACCTGGACGATATAGAAATCATTGAGCTGCTGGTTGACAGAATGAAAAAAAGCAAGAATAATGAAGCGTTCCTGCGTTCCATGAATACCGGAGCCGCAGGTGTAGACTGAGAGGATACCAATGAAAGATAAGATACATCCCAAATACGAGATGACCAGTGTTTCCTGCGCCTGTGGGAATGTAATTGAAACCCGCTCCACGGTAAAGGACCTCAAGGTGGAAATTTGTTCCTCCTGCCATCCCTTCTTTACCGGCAAACAGAAACTCGTTGACACCGCCGGCCGGATAGAACGATTCAGAAGAAAGTATAATATAAAGGCCTAAAGGAAGTTTTCTCCAAACACTGATTTGTCGCTCTGCCTCTATGCGAAACTGCCGGCAGGCGTAACCCTGCACCGAGGTACGAATTGTCAATGATTCCCATCTGCAAGCGCCGGGGTAATTGGAAATTTTTTATTAAGAATGTAGTGTG
>Ga0099364_10011259_pt1 | contig 12231 bp, 7 predicted proteins | sample TergutTh196P3_FD_73070 | JGI IMG/M metagenome (GOLD analysis project Ga0099364, IMG submission 73070) | Microcerotermes parvus P3 segment gut microbial communities from Pointe-Noire, Republic of the Congo - Th196 P3 | ecosystem: Host-associated > Arthropoda: Insects > Digestive system > Gut ...
GAACTAACTGCTCACCTGGTCGAAAAAACACTCGGTCCGGTCAACCAAGCGATGAGCGATTCCGGTCTCAATGCATCACAGCTCACCAGAGTATTGCTGGTGGGAGGATCCACAAGAATCCCGGCTGTCCAAGATGCAGTTAAGAAAATCACAGGGAAAGAGCCTTTCAAAGGCATTAACCCTGATGAATGCGTTGCAGCCGGAGCTGCGATACAAGGCGGCGTTCTTGGCGGGGATGTTGAAGGAATCCTGCTTTTGGATGTTACGCCATTGTCCCTAGGGATTGAAACCATGGGTGGTGTATTCACAAAGCTGATTGAGCGCAACACAACTATACCGACAAAAAAAGGGCAGGTATTTTCAACGGCAGCTGACAACCAAACCTCTGTTGAGGTCAATGTCCTCCAAGGTGAGCGCGAAATGGCGCAATACAACAAATCCCTGGGAAGGTTTCATCTGGATGGGATAGCACCGGCACGTAGAGGCATTCCGCAAATAGAAGTAACATTCGACATTGATGCCAATGGTATCGTCAATGTTTCTGCGAAAGATCTGGGGACTGGCAGAGAGCAAAACATTACAATAACTGCATCTGCTAATCTTTCCAAAGACGACATTGAGAAAGCAGTTAAAGAAGCAGAGCAATTCGCTGCAGAAGACGCCTTGCGAAAAGATGAAGCCGACACCCGCAACCATGCGGACCAGATTGTCTACCAAAGCGAAAAAACCTTAGAAGAAATGGGAGACAAGCTCGAATCCGAAGACAAAGAGAAAATCCAAGATGCAATTTCAAAAGTAAGGACTGCAATGTCGGGAACAGATACCGAAACTATCAAGCAAGCAGTGGATGAATTGGAAAAAGCGTTTTACGCAGCTAGCGAAAAGCTATACAGCCAAGTCGACCCTCAAAGTGGCGGCGCAGCGGGACCTGATGGTAGTGGAGACCCTTTCGGCAGCGCTCCCTTTGGGGGAGATTCCGGTGATTCAGAAGTGTTCGATGCCGACTACGAGGTCGTCGACGATGACAATGACGACAATTAGCGGCAGTGCCACGAAAGATAATTTTATTCAAATAGTCATATTTTGGTATTCTCAGGATGTAATTAGCAGCTTAACCGAAATGGCTACAGAAACCTCGTGTCTGTGGTATGATGCGCAAACTAGATAAGCTATATTATTTCATTCTGCATTCTCATTTCATCTTTAATTGGAGAATTTAGTCCATGGCTGAAAAAAGGGATTATTATGAGGCGTTGGAATTGAGCAAGAACGCCTCCGAGGAAGACATAAAAAAAGCATTCCGGCAATTGGCGAAAAAATACCATCCTGATGTCAATCCCGGTGACGCGGGCGCCGAAGCTCGCTTCAAAGAAATCAATGAAGCATATGAGATACTTTCAGACCCTGCCAGAAAACAACGGTATGACCAATTTGGTCATGCAGGTGTGGATCCGAATTTTGGCGGGAGCGGAGGATTTGGGGGATTTGGCGGATTTGGCGGGTTCGGTGGATTTGGTGGGATGGACTTTGATTTGGGGGATCTTTTTGAAACCATACTTGGAGGCGGCGGAAGGAGCGCAAGCAGAAACCGCAATGCACCTCGCAAAGGAGATCGGGTTCATGCTGAACTTATCATTACGTTTGAGGAAGCGGCATTCGGATGCGACAAGGATGTTTCCGTCCAACGGATAGAAACATGCGACGATTGCCATGGTACTGGATGCCAAGAAGGGACTACAGCTGAAATTTGCACAAATTGCAACGGTAACGGAACCGTCACCATGCAGCAAAGAACAAACTGGGGGGTAATGCAAAGTACTGCTGAATGCCCTACATGCTCCGGAAGAGGGAAGATAATCCATCAGCCCTGCACCAAATGCCGCGGACTAGGGTTGGTTCGCAGAAACAAGACACTAAATGTAAACATTCCGGCAGGGATAGACGATGGGCAAACAGTATCCGTGCGAGAACAAGGGAATGCAGGCATAAATGGCGGTGAAACAGGCGACCTATATGTTACTGTATCTGTGCTACGCCATGAGGTGTTTGAACGCGACAGGACTTCAGTATTGATTACGATTCCCATATCTTTTGTTCAAGCTACCTTGGGAGCAGATATAGAGGTGCCAACGCTGGACGGCAAAGTTAAATACACAATCCCGGAAGGTACGCAAACCGGCACGGTTTTTCGATTGCGGGGGAAAGGTATCCACAACCTGCGCGGTTCTGGACGGGGAGATCAATATGTAACGGTGGCGGTGGCAATACCGACCGGTTTGAACGATGAGCAAAAAGATCTCTTGCGTCAATTTGCTGCAACAAATGGTGAAGATACTAAAGAGTCAAAGAAAAGGCGCAGAAGAAAGTAAATATTATGAGCCATCCTCACAAGAACCGTGTAGCAACCGGTTTCGGTGAGGGTGGCTTATTTATGCTTGCTTTTGTTGACTTATACATGCTAATACTGTATTCTGGGTAACATACTAGTCTTTATCTTGTCTCAGACGTACCACGCATTGAGGATAGGCGGGAAGCGGATGGCTCGAAAGAAGAAAAAGAAGAGAAAGCTATTTAGCCGGATATTCACTGTATCGATTATCCTCGCTGTATTGGTATTATGCGGAATGATAATTGTTGATCGATATTACCCCGTCCGCTATTATGATATCATCAGCGAATATGCAGGAAAATATGACCTGGATCCGGCGTTTGTCTGTGCGGTTATTCATGCTGAAAGCAAATTCAGAGAAAACGCTATTTCCGGCGCAGGCGCCAGTGGATTGATGCAGATAATGGAGGAGACAGCGTACTGGCTTGCCCCGCAAGCCGGGATTGCCGGATTTGATTATAAGCAGATCTTCAATCCTGTGACAAATATTGAATTAGGGTGTTTTTACCTAAATATGCTTGAAAGAGTGTTCGGAGATAGGAATGTTGTGTTGAGCGCCTATAACGCCGGGAGCGGAAATGTCTTCGAGTGGCTTGGGAATCCGAAATACAGCAGCGATGGCGAAACCCTCCACACGATACCTTTTCCTGAAACGCGAAATTATGTCGAACGTGTAGCGCAAAATGAAAGGATTTATTCAATCATTTTGCGTATACGAAGCTAAAGCCGAATAGTATCCGGAAACTTTCTATAGAAAGGCAACACAAATATGGGAAAATCACTGGTATTGGCAGAGAAACCATCGGTGGCAAGGGAGCTGGCTAAGATTCTAGGGTGCAGGCAGAATAGCGATGGATATATTAGCGGCGATAAATATGTTGTTACATGGGCTCTGGGGCATCTGGTCACCTTAGCCGATCCGGAAATCTATAGTAAAGAGTACAAAACATGGAGCTTGGACTATCTACCAATGCTGCCAAGCAAAATGCAACTGGTTGTTATCAAAGAAACCTCAAAACAATACAATATCGTGCAAAGTTTGCTCAGGCGCGCAGACATTGACGATGTTATCGTAGCAACCGACTCCGGTAGGGAAGGAGAACTGGTGGCACGATGGATTCTCATAAAATCCGGCAGCAAGAAACCGGTTAAACGTTTATGGATATCATCCCAAACCGAAAAAGCGGTTCGTGACGGTTTTTCCAAACTCAAACCGGGTGCCGATTATCATAATCTATTTCTATCGGCACAGGCGAGAGCGGAAGCAGACTGGTTAGTTGGCTTAAATGTTACCAGAGCATTGACTTGCAAGCACAATGCGCAGCTCTCTGCCGGGAGGGTTCAGACGCCTACTTTGGCTATGATTGTCGCCCGAGAGCATGAAATTAAAAGTTTTGTACCGAAAGAATACTATACAATCAAAGCAAAACTCGCTGGCTTCACGGCGACTTGGAAAGATAGCAATGGGCAAACTCGAGTCTACGACGCAGCGAATGCCCAAGGGGTTTTAGAAAGATGCTCCGGAAAAGACGCTATCGCCATTGAAGTTACGAAACAATACAAGCAAAAGCCGCCACCGGCTGCATACGATCTTACAGAGCTGCAAAGAGACGCAAATCGCAAGTATGCATACTCAGCGAAACAGACATTGTCTATAATGCAATCATTGTATGAGTACCACAAGCTGCTCACATATCCTCGAACAGACTCCAGGTACATAACTGATGATATAGTTTCCACTTTGCCGGACCGATTGCGCAGCATCGCTGTTGGCAACTATAGAGAAATGGCATCCTCATTGCTCAAAACGCGCCCATTGTCCACACGCTACCTGGTGGATAACAACAAAGTCAGCGATCATCATGCGATCATTCCCACGGAAGAACCTGCTGATCTCAATTCATTGACTCCCGAAGAGCGGAACATATATGATTTGGTCGTCCGAAGGTTTTTAGCGGTGCTTTCGCCATCTTACGAGTATGAGGAAGTAAAGCTGACCATCAGCATAGCTAAAGATCGTTTCCATGCAAAAGGGCAAACGGTAAAAGCTCCGGGTTGGAAGCTGGCGTATGAGCGTGATTTGCTCGGCGATGACGAAGATGATCCTGATGAAGACGATCAAGACCAGATTCTACCGCAGCTACGCCAGGGAGATAAACTGGATGTGAAATCCTGCGAAATCATTACGGGTAAAACAAAACCACCGCCGCGATACAATGAAGCAACATTGCTCACTGCAATGGAAAATCCCTCGGACAACACTATGAGCAATGAATTGCGGTCTGTTTTGAAGACCACAAGCGGTCTCGGAACACCTGCGACTCGCGCCGACATCATCGAGAAACTTTTCTCATCCTTTTATGTGGAACGACGTGGGAAAGAAATCGTGCCAACCTCAAAAGGAGTCCAAGTAGTTAATCTTGCTCCTGATGATCTGAAATCCGCCACGCTAACAGCAAAGTGGGAACAGGAGCTATCCCTCATCAGCAAAGGCGAGGCAAAGAGCGATGACTTCATCTCCCAAATGCGTTCATACACAAAGAAACTAGTTTCAGATGTGGTGAAAAGCGACGCAAAATATACCCATGACAATATGACAAAAGAAAAATGCCCGGATTGCGGACAGTTTTTATTGGATGTCAGCGGCAAAAAAGGTAAAATGCTTGTCTGCCCCGACAGGGATTGCGGATACCGCAAAAACGTATCAACCCAGACAAACGCTCGCTGCCCCAATTGCAACAAGCGGTTGGAGCTGCGCGGAGAAGCGGAGAAAAGGACTTTTTATTGCATTTGCGGTCATAGGGAGAGGTTGTCTGATTTTGAAAAACGGCGCGCGACTGCAGGAGCAACAAAAAACGATGTGCGTGACTTTTTGGCTTCACAAAATAAGCAAAAAGCTAGTGTTGGCAACTCTGCATTAGCTGAAGGTTTGGCAAAATGGCAGGAAAAGTTCAAAGAGGATCAATAAATCCGGCTAGCCTCTTCGCGACCCTAATATGTATCCGAAAAACCCGCCGGAAACGCCACCAATGATGTGGGTGAGCTGTGATACATTGTCGTTGAGAGTGATGCCTTTGGCAAGTTCCCCGCCAATATATAGTACAAATACGAGGATCATTGTAAGCGGCAATGTTCCTCTTTTATATACCAGGAAGGTTGACATTATTATCATCATAAACACGATACCGCTGGCTCCCAACAGAGCGGTTCGCGGGAAAAACACAAATTGCACTAAACCGGAAAACAGCGATGTTGCAAGGATAACAGCAAGGAGGGAGCGAGAACCGAATCGTTCCTCCAAAGGAGGACCTATCACCAAAAGCATCAGCATGTTCGAAATATAGTGGTTCATATCAGCATGTCCGATGACATGGAAAAAAAAGCGCAAATATGTAAACGGGTTATTCAGCGGTGATCTATAGACAGAAAAAAGCAAACGTGTAATGGAACTTCCGGGTATGCTGCCCAAGATGAGCGCGAGCAAGGACAACCCGGCGAAAGATAGTATGACAGGGGAGTTGTATGTTATTCTCTTTAGCATGGTCAACAAGCCTTTCTAAGTGGTTCGCGCCGGAATGTCTACATTCTACCATAGACTAGCTCAAATGGTACAGAATAACATTGTTTATTCAGAATATGGGGTCCGGAAAGCGTTTTGTTTTTGGGAAAAGTGTAACCCATCATTGACGCCCTAACAAAAAGGTTATTGTAAAGTTTAGTCAGGCACTTGACGATGATGCGTTTTTTTGATAACATGGCTTTTGTTGCGCTTTTGATTGAAATTTCGATAAAAAGGCGCAAATAGAACTTCGTGGAAGGAGTTGGTTCAATGTTTAAGTTGCTAAGGCGCGCAAAACGGTACTTGCCGTATGTTGCAATAGTAATTGTGTTTTTGTTCAGTATCGCCATGTGCAACCTGATGCTACCGCGTTTGATGGCCGATTTGATTAACAATGGAATATCAAAAGGCGACAACAACTACATAATCAATATGGGGCTGCGAATGTTGGGACTCTCGTCCATTGCTGTTGTGTGCCAGATAATCTCGAATTATTTTACATCGCGCTCGTCAAACGGTTTTGGAAGAGACCTGAGATCAGAGCTATTCAGCAGGGTTACGCATTTTTCTTTGCAACAGATTGATGAATTCGGAACTGCGGCTCTCATAACAAGGACCGCGAGTGATGTTAGAGCAATGCAGCAGCTTTTGCAAGCCGGGTTGACATCGGTTGTCAGTGTCCCGTTGAACATGATAGGCGGCATTGTCATGGCGTTTTCCATGGATGCGCAGCTTGCTTCAATCGTTCTTGTCGCAATGCCCATTATGTTGATTATCATTACAATCAACATAAGATGGGTACGCCCTTTGTTTGAAACAATGCGAACAAAGCTAGATGCAGTGAGCCGTGTTTTAAGAGAAAACCTTTCAGGAGTGCGAGTCATTCGCGCCTTTAACACAGTTGAAAAAGAACATCAACGATTCAACCGGTCTAACATCGAATACACAGATGCCAACAGAAAAGCGCGCTACAGGATGGCGCTTATAAATCCTGCGACGACAATTGTGATAAGCGCAGTCAATGTAACTGTTTATTGGTTCGGCCAATTTAGGCTTGAAGGCGGATATATGAGCGTTGGCGACATAATGGCATTTTCCCAATATATCCTTCAAATCCTGGGTTCAGTCATGGGGATGCAGATGGTGTTCAACCTCATACCAAATGCTGTGACTGCTGCCGGCAGGATAAATCAAGTTATGGATTCTGAATTTCTTATTACAGATCCGCCTGATCCGCAGACGCCTTCACCGGATGTGAGCGGGGAAGTCCGTTTCGAGAATGTAACATTCCGTTATCCGGGCGCAGAAAAAGCAATTTTGGAAAATATATCTTTTGAAGCAAAACCGGGAGAAACGACCGCGATAATCGGAGGCACCGGATCGGGCAAAACTACGATAATCTCACTGATACCGCGTCTGTATGATATCCAAGAGGGGACCATATATGTTGATCGCTTGGATATAACAAAAATGACGCAGCATGACCTGCGCAACCGTATAGGGTTCGTATCCCAAAAAGCGCAATTGTTCACAGGAAGTGTTGCAGACAATATCAGATTCGGGAACTACAACGCAAGGGATGAAGATATTATCGCAGCGGCAAAAGTGGCGCAAGCGGATGACTTTGTATCAGCAATGAATGATGGGTACGATTCCTATGTATCCCAAGACGCGACAAATCTGTCAGGAGGGCAGAAACAGCGGATTTCAATTGCCAGAGTTGTCGCAAAAAGACCGGAAATCTATATTTTTGATGATAGTTTTTCAGCAGTTGACTTTAAAACGGACGCTGCTTTGCGCTCAGAACTGAAAAAAATAACGCAGAATGCAGCTGTCATCATTGTGGCGCAGCGCGTTTCGACAATTATGGATGCCGAGCAAATCATTGTGCTGGATGAAGGCAAATGCGTTGGCAAAGGCACTCATGCACAATTGATTCAAACATGCGATATCTATCGTGAAATCGTAGACTCGCAACTTAGGGGGGATGAGACACAATGAGCAATGATAGTGAAAAAAAAGAAGCAGAGCAAAAAGACGGGGACAAATTCGCGGATATACCTCAATCGAAATATGTAAGAGATGAAATACAGCAGCGACAAGCTCGAAGAGGCGGCGGCGGTGGCGGCGGCGGCGGTGGCGGCGGCGGTGGTCGCGGCATGGGCGGCGGCTTGGGCGGCGGCGGTGGCGGTGGTCTTGGCAGAGGAATGCCCGTTGACAGAGTCAAGGATTTCAAAAAGACGCTCACCCAAACCATTAGGTACGCATGGCCTTTTCGTTGGATGCTCATGGCTATCATATTTTTTTCCAGCACAACATCCTTTATAGCGGTTTGGACTCCGGCAGTCACAGCAAATATCATTGACAATTTGGATCAAGCAGCTCATGGGCTTTTGAACTCTTCGAGTTTGCTCAGGTGGACGCTCACCCTTGCATCCATTTCAGTGTTCAATGCTATTTTCGGATATTTCCAACAGCGGACGTCGGCCAATCTTACACAAAGAATCGTCTACAGTTTTCGCCGGGATCTTGAACGCAAGCTATCAAGGATGCCTTTGAAATACTATGACAGCAGAACCCATGGTGAAATCATAAGCCGTGTGGTTTATGATGTGGATACGATAGGGAATATGCTGCAAAACAGCATTACGCAAGCTATTAGCTCTGTTATCACCGTGTTGGGAGTCCTCTTTATGATGATAAGGCTCAACCCGCGCTTGACACTGGTAGCAATGAGCGTTACACCATTGTATTTGCTGACGGTCTACGTCATTGCGCCTCGTTCCCAACGTTATTTTGTCGGTCAATCTCGCTCCCTTGGCGATATCAATGGACACATCGAGGAAATGTACGCAGGTCAACGGAATGTCAAACTGTTCAATTATGAGGCTGAGTCAATCAACGAATTCGAGGAGATAAACGAACGCTATTATGAATACTCCAGAAGAGCGCAGTTTATTTCCGGTATGATCCAGCCAATTGTTGCGTTTCTCGGAAATCTGGGCTATGTGCTCATATGCGTGGTGGGCGGTTTCTATATGGCAAGTGGACGCATAACCTTGGGAAACATTGCAGCATTCCTTCAATACATTAGGCAGTTTAATATGCCTTTGGCGCAGACATCCCGCATCGCTGACCAGCTCCAGTCTGTTTTAGCAGCTGCGGAGCGCGTATTCGGTGTGCTGGATGAAGAAGAAGAGCAGCCGGAAGCTACCGAACCTGCTAACATAGACAATCCTCAAGGCGCCATTCGCTTTGAGCATGTTGTTTTTGGTTACTCCCCTGACAGAATCCTTATGGAAGACATGGATATCGATGTAAAGCCCGGTCAGACAGTAGCCATAGTCGGACCCACCGGAGCGGGAAAAACAACTTTGGTCAATTTGCTCATGCGTTTTTATGATGTGGGTGGTGGGCGAATCACTGTAGATGGTATAGATATACGTGAAATGACTAGAGGCGATCTGCGAACGATGTTTGGCATGGTTCTCCAAGACACATGGCTATACAATGGCACTTTGCGCGATAACATCTCATATGGCAAAGAAGATGCCACAGAAGAAGAAATTGTTGCCGCATCAACAGCTGCACGAGCGGATTATTTTATCCGCACTCTTCAAGATGGCTACGATACGGTAATCAGCGAGGATGCGACAAATATATCTCAAGGGCAAAAACAGTTGATCACTATTGCGCGAGCTTTCCTGTCAGACCCTAAGTTTTTGATACTTGACGAGGCAACCTCAAGTGTTGACACTCGTACCGAAATGCTGATCCAAGGCGCCATGCGCGAGCTTATGAAAGGCCGCACAAGTTTCGTTATTGCCCACAGGCTTTCCACGATTAGGAATGCCGATATCATACTCGTTATGAACCATGGAAGCATAGTTGAAAAGGGCACCCATGAAAGTTTGTTAGAAGCGCAAGGACTCTATTTCGAAATGTATAATAGCCAATTCACGGGCGAAGCTCTGGAAGAAAGCGCCTGAGCCATCAGCAAGGAAGAAACGCAGAAAAATGGAAGATGGCTGTGTGTGCAGATAAAGCGAAAACATATGATCAGCGGTTGCAATCAGTGGGTAAGGGGCGACCTATCATCGAACGTATCCCATTGCTATGGGTAAGGTAATAAAAAAGTTGCCTGTCTAGAAAGAAATTGATTACATTCATGGATTTTTTAGAGTTGGTTGTAAAAACAACCGACTCTAAATGTTTATTCACTTACACTGTGTTTGCTAAGTAAATTCTAGGAGGAAATGATATGTCAATGTTTTGCTATCAATGCGAGCAAACACTCAAAGGAGTAGCTTGCACGCTAAATGGCGTGTGCGGTAAAAAATCAGACACTGCAAATTTGCAGGATGCACTCACTGGAGAGCTAATTGGGTTGGCTCGCGCCACAGATGGGACTTCACCGGATGAAAACACTTATAGCGCGATCGTCAATGGCTTGTTTGCATCAATGACAAATGTCAACTTCGATGATGAAGCTATCAACCAGCTAATCGAAGTTGTCAAAGAAGCCAAAAACTTGCTCGTTCCTGAATGCAGCAACTGTGAAAAACCTTGTGGTAGAAACGACCCATACGAAATGTCAAAGCTTTGGGAGGAAAATGAAGATATACGTTCATTGAAATCGCTGCTCCTATTTGGGTTAAGGGGAATGGCGGCTTATGCTCACCATGCATATGCATTGGGAAAAATAGATGAAACCGTTTCAGAGTTTCTTTACAAAGGTTTGTTTGCCATCGGAGAAGACAAAACTGCCGATGAGCTGCTTTCTCTGTTGATGGAGCTTGGCAGTGTGAACTTAAAGTGCATGGAGATGCTTGACGCAGCGAACACCGGAGCATTTGGGACACCGGAACCCACAAGCGTCAGTACTTATATCGAACCAGGTCCCTTTATCGTTATTTCAGGCCATGACCTAAACGATCTGAAAATGCTTCTTGATCAGACAGAGGGAAAAGGCATTAACGTTTACACCCATGGTGAGATGCTGCCGGCGCACGGATACCCGGTGCTCAAGAAATATCAGCATCTAAAAGGCAACTTTGGTACAGCATGGCAAAATCAGCAAAATGAGTTCGATAACATCCCAGGTTCAGTTTTATTCACGACAAATTGCCTCATGCCGGTTAGAAAGAGCTATGAGGACAGGGTTTTCACAACAGCAGTTGTGTCCTATCCGGGCGTTGCCTACATCGGAAATGACAAAGATTTCACACCTCTTATCAACAAAGCATTGGCGCTTGGTGGTTACAAAGAGCAGCAAAACCTGACAGGTATCAATGGTGGCAACCTATTGACAACTGGATTTGCCAAAGACACGGTGCTCTCAGTGGCTCAAACAGTGATTGATGCTGTTAAGTCAGGCGACATAAAGCACTTTTTCCTCGTTGGAGGCTGCGACGGAGCAGCAGTCGGCAGGAATTACTACACTGAATTTGTGAAACAAACACCAAAAGATACGGTTGTTCTGACCTTGGCTTGCGGGAAGTTTCGATTCAACGATCTGGATATCGGTGATATAGGAGGTCTTCCCCGCATAATGGATATGGGGCAATGCAACGATGCTTTCAGTGCAATCAAAGTTGCAATTGCGCTTTCAGACGCCTTTGAGTGTTCAGTCAATGAGCTGCCGTTGACATTGGTTTTATCTTGGTATGAGCAAAAAGCAGTCAGTATTCTATTGACATTGTTGTCACTGGGCATTAAGAATATCTACATAGGTCCGAGCCTTCCGGCGTTCATTTCGCCAAACATCCTCAATGCCCTTGTAGACCAATTTGCGCTGACTCCAATCAGCACACCTAAAGCCGATCTTGCGAAGATTTTGGGATAATTAGCCTTTACAAGGCGCGCAAATCACGCACCGCTCATATTCAACTTACGAGCTTGCGCTGAGATTCTAAAAGTCGGGCATCACGCCAATTGCGCGGTGCCCGACTACAGCTGTGACTATTCTTAAGTGTTTGTGATTTTGCAAAGAAATGAGCTTGCTGCGAATTTCACTCAGTTTTTGGCTATTTCATTATTCTGCTAACCTAATACCCTGTCTTGCAGAAAATATTCCAGTTTTATGGCTGCATTGTCATACTTTAATGGTATTGATGAATATGCATTCTTTCTTCTGGTCAAGTTACACCAACCCCAAATACTTCTCAAAGAAAATCATCAATTTCTCAATAATGCCCTCTTTCTTCTCAACACGGTTACCGCCACCGAAGCGTGAGACAGGCGGCATGATTCTATCAAAGTCCGTTCCTGTGGTTTTCAAAAC
>Ga0099364_10011260_pt1 | contig 12231 bp, 11 predicted proteins | sample TergutTh196P3_FD_73070 | JGI IMG/M metagenome (GOLD analysis project Ga0099364, IMG submission 73070) | Microcerotermes parvus P3 segment gut microbial communities from Pointe-Noire, Republic of the Congo - Th196 P3 | ecosystem: Host-associated > Arthropoda: Insects > Digestive system > Gut ...
TGCGCTGCCCCAACGCGCACGCCATGGAAAAGATGAGGCGCAAGGGCTTTATCACCAATTTTGACGTATCCGCGGGCGTACTTTACAGGCCGTATCATCTCTGCGGGGCGGAAACCGCGATGTCGATTATATGCGCGGGGCTGTTGGGCGTACCAACCGGAAGCCCGGAGATTTTGCCCTACACGGATATTATTTGCTCTGCGCGTCGGAATATGAAGGCGGGCGAGCTGGTAGGACCAAAATTTGACAGCGGCTGGAACCGTGATTTCGCGTGTTCGCTGGTGCGCGGTACCCGCTTATCGCCCGATGCGCCGATCCCGTTTTTCATGCTGGAGGGCAACCGCCTTTCCAAAGATGTCCCCTGCGGTACCGTGATCACATTGGATATGGTAGAAGAACCTAAAGACAGCGCGTTATGGGGGCTTCGGCGCGAGCAGGATAAAGTTTTTGCCGACATGTTGAAGTAACCTGAACCATACATCTTTTAAGGATGGTACTGCATATGCCGGAGCCGACGGGGATTATTTTCGATATCGACCACTTCGGCGTACATGACGGCCCGGGGATACGCTGTGTTGTATATTTCAAAGGCTGCCCCCTGCGCTGTTTATGGTGCCACAGCCCCGAATCACGGGAGTTCGGCGCACAGCGGGTTTTCATCGCGTCAAAGTGCCTGTCCTGCGCTGAGTGCGAGGGGGACGGCTGCCCGCACGGCGCGTCACAGCTATGCGGCAGAGAGGTAGCTTTGTCAGAGCTTGCCGCGGAGATTTTAGCGGATAAAGTTTTCTTCGCGGCATCAGGCGGCGGGGTTACGCTTTCGGGCGGGGAGGTTTTGGCGCAGCCGAATTTCGCCGCCGCACTGCTAAAGCGGCTTCGGGATGAAGGGATACATACTGTCGTAGAAACCTGTGTAATGACCGCACCCGATTTTCTGAAAGAAATATCCCCGCTCGTGGATATCTTTTACTGCGATGTAAAAATCATGGATTCGGATAGGCACAGGCTTTACACAGGCGCCGGTAACGAAGCGATACTCGAAAATATTGCGCTCCTTGCCAAATTGCGGGAAGGCCGCGGGGTTGTTTTGCGCGTGCCGCTCATCCCCGGCTATACGGACGCGCCGGAGGATGTCGCGGAGGTTTACCGTTTTGCGGCACAAACAGGCATACGGGAGGTGCATCTTCTGCCGTATAACACATCTGCCCCCGCGAAATATCAGTGGCTGTCTTTGCCGTATCCGCTTGGCTTATTGGAACGCCAAAGCGCGTCCGATTTAGAAGGGCTTGCCCTTTCCGCGCCGACGGGTATAAAGGTAACAATAATTTAAAGGAGCGTGATTTTCTTGCCCGCAAGTATCCGCGTAAAAACGCTTGGCGAAAACATTCGGGATTGTATGCTATGCCCGAAAACTAATTTCACCGATTTGGGCAGCATCCTGTCTGAATCCGGTAGTGAGCCGCTTATTGTCCGCAATGCCCTTGCCGTAAAACGCAAGCTTAGTATCGTGCCTGTAGCGGTCTGGCAGGGGCAGCTTGTCCCGGGCAGTATCACACTGCCGGAAAGCGACCTGTTTTTAACCGAGGCCCTGCCCGATTACGCCACCGCGCAGGAAAAAGAAAACGCGCGTGCAAGGGGCTATTCGGTAAGCTCGATTGTGGGGCATATTGTACCGTCGTACCCAAAACTGCTAAGACTGGGCGTTTGCGGCATACGAAAGGACGCTCGGGAACGGCTTGAAACGGCAAAATCGGAAAGCTCAAATGCTTTTTACAGGGCTTGTATAATCGTCATGGACGCGCTGGAGGTTTTCGCGCTGCGCTATTCTGAGCATTGCGCCGATTTGGCGGAAAAAGAACCCGACCCCATACGCGCTGATGAGCTTCGCGCCATGGCAAGCGACTTGCAAAACTGCCCATCCAAACCCGCAAAAAGCTTTTCCCAAGCGGTAAATGCAATATGGCTGACACATCTGGCGTTTCAGCTAACAGGCAACGCCCTTGCGATCGGGCGGTTTGATCAGCACGTGTGGCAGTATCTTAAAGCTGACCTGGAAAACGGTGTCATCAGCATGGAAAGCGCGCAGGAGCTTGTGGACTGCTTCATGCTGAAATTTAACGAGCGCGCGCTGGACAACGGCATCACCTTCGCGAAAACCGACTTTGAGAAGGCGCGGGAGGGCAATGAGGCCAACTGGGCAAAACGCGACCCCTTCGCCCACCAGACCCAGCGTACAAACGCGCGCGACAATGTTGACGCCACCAACCACTGGCTGCAAAATGTGATTGTCGGCGGTGTCGGCACTGACGGGGAGGACGCGGCGAACCCCGTCACCTACATGGTGCTGGAAGCCTTTGACCGCAACCGAATGACCAACCCCTGCCTTACTGTGCGGCTTTCATCAAAAACATCGCCGGAGCTTTACAGAAAAAGCTGTGAGGTGCTTCTAAACGGCGGCGGCCTTCCCGCATTTTTCAACGACGACGCGATCATCCCCGCGCTGACAAGATGGGGGATACCGCTTGAGGATGCGCGGGATTACACAAACGACGGCTGTTGGGAGATAATCATCGCCGGGCGCAACGACTTTTACTTCGACCGCTTTAATATGCTGCGGTGCCTGGAATGGGCGCTCAACCGCGGGAAAAGCAGGATTGATGGAAAGCTTGAGGCTCCCGATCCCGGCGACCCCTCTGCGTTTGACTGCTACGACCGGGCATATTCCGCATTTTTGGATGAGCTTTATTACGAGCTTGACGGTCTGATGGAAAAAAACCACCGCGAATTCGGCGCGCGATATGATATTGCGCCTGTGCCGCTCCTCTCCGCGCTTTTAGATGGCCCCATGGAAGCAGGGGACGACATGACAAAATGCGGCGCGAAGTATGTTACCTACGGGCTGATTGCGGAAGGCGCGTCCCATGTGGCGGACTCCCTTGCCGCAATAAAAAAGGTTATATTCGAGGATAAGGCGGCATCCATGCCGGAGCTGATCCGCGCTTTGGATGATAACTTTACCGGACATGAGGCACTGCGCGCGAAGCTCATGAACGCGCCGAAGTACGGCAGGGGCGACGCTTACGCCGATGATATCGCGGCAGATGTTTTTGATAAGTTTGCGCAGAAAACCGCGGAGCTTAACAAAAAATACACAAACATGATTTTTCTTCCGGGCGCGGGGACTTTTTCGTGGTACATCGCAATCGGCGAGGGCTGCGGCCCGTCACCTGACGGCAGGTTAGCGGGTGAAGCTGTCAGCAGCAATATGTCACCGTCGGCGGGTGCGGCAACGCGCGGAGTGACCGGCTCAATCATATCGCACACGGCTTTGGATATGACAGCGCTTCCGGTAGGTTCCCCAACAGACCTGCGGCTTTCCGCAAAGCTTGTAGAGGGCGAAGGCGGCATGGAGCGGCTGATGGGCGTTGTGAAAAGCTTTGTTACGCTGGGCGGGAATATGCTCACGCTGACAGTCGCGGACACCGGGCTGTTGAGAAAAGCACAGGAACAGCCGGAAAAATACCGTGACCTGCGCGTGCGGATGGGCGGCTGGTCGGCGTACTTTACGATGCTTTCAAAGGAACAGCAGGAGTATCATATTCAAAAAGAGGAGGGGATCTAGCTTGTCTGCTTTCCCTGATATAAAAGGAAAAATCACGCGGTGGGATGTGCTCGTAATCGGGCATTTGAGGTGGAACCGCTATTTCGGCGAAAGCGCGGACAGCCCGCCGAGGGGCAGCCCGTCCACCTGCAGCTCTACGCTTGTTACAGGAAAAATGCCCGACGGCTCGGTTTACAGGCTGATTGTGGACCCGACAATCCGCCGCAGTGACGGTGAGTATTACTTCGACCTAAACCGCCGCACAGGGCTTGCGCCCGAGGATATCACGCACTGCTTTACCACGCACCACCACTTCGACCACTGGAACGGGCTGAAATATTTCCCGGGCGCGGCATGGCTTACAGGCGAGGGCAATAAAGCGCTGATCGCGCAGGCGTCCGAACAGGCGGCGCGTGAGGGGACCGAGCCGGGCGACGGGCTTGCGCCAAATATTGACGCTTCACGCCTGCAGGAGGTTGAGGGCGAATTTTTACCAGGGGTATTCGCCGTGCCGCTTCCCGGGCATACGCCGGATATATTCGGCGTGGCTTTTCGGGGCGCGGGTAAGCGCGTTATCCACGCATCAGACAGCGTCATGACAGCCTACCACTTTGAGGACGGCATAACGGAATTCCAGACAGACCCGGGGCTTATCGCAAAAGCGGCGGCGAGCATTGAAATGATGAAAAACTGCTATGATATAGTAATACCGGGGCATGACAGTATGATTGTACTGTAGCTTATAAGGAGGCTGAAATGGAATACGTACGCTTTGGGAAAACACAGGAAACGGTCAGCAGGATCGGTTTCGGCGGGGCAACAGCGGGGCTTAGAAATTATCTGGGCGAGTTTGACCCCGACAATCCCGCAACCAGAAAAACGATCTATACCGCGCTTGAGGCCGCCTTGGAAAACGGGATAAACTACTTCGACACCGCCCCTGCTTACGGTGAAGGCGCATCGGAGGAGATGTTCGGCGAGGTACTCGGCAGTGTGCCAAAGGACAAAATTTTCCTCGCGACAAAATGCGGCCCCACGGATTATGACGGCGTTATGCGCTCCATCGAGCAGAGTTTGAAGCGGCTGAAGCGGGACAGCATCGACCTGCTTCAAATCCACGGCAGCGGTTACAGCAGGGAAACGGCGCGGGATATCTTGTCCCACGGCGGGATGCTCGAAGCCATGGAGCAGCTGAAGAAGGACGGGGTTGTCCGCTTTATCGGCTTTACCAGCGAGGACAACAACGCCGCTGTCTACGATTTCATGGAAAGCGGGCGCTTTGATACAGTGCAGCTTTGCTATAATTTTATATACCAGCACCCCTACGACCCCAGCCGCTCCCACGGAAGCTTGTGCGAAGCCAAAAAACTGGATATCGGCACGGTCTGTATGCGCGCGGCGACCTCAGGCATTTTCCAAAAATGGATGCGCATGGTCCGCCCCGATGACGATTTTGACTACACCGAGGCCTTGATCCGCTTCACGCTGTCTAACCCGCTTATAAATGTGGTTTTGATCGGTATGCGCAGCGTAGGGGAAGTTATGCGCAATATCGCCCTCGAAGCCGATAAGTCAGCCCGCTTTGATTTAGATGAGCTTCATGAGCGCTATATATAGGGGGATATCCTCATGGACGACACGATGATACAAAAATATCTCGACAGAATCGGCTGGCGGGGGGAATTGTCGCTTTGCCGCGAAACGCTGGATAAACTGCAAACCCTGCATTGTAATAGCGTCCCATATGAAAACCTGGATATCCTGGCGGGTGTGCCTATATCGATGGATGCCGATGATTTATACGATAAAATCGTGGAACGTCGGCGCGGCGGCTATTGCTTTGAGCTGAACGGCCTGTACGGTTGGCTGCTGACATGGCTGGGGTTTCAAGTGGGCGATTTTATGGCGCGTTTCCTACTCGATGAAGACGTAATACCCATGCGAAGGCACAGGGTGCTTGTCGCGGAGCTGGACGGCGAGCGACTTTTGTGCGATGTAGGGGTAGGTATAGAGGCTCCCCGCAAGACAATCCTATTGGAAGAAGGGGTCATACAAAACGACGGGTTCAGGGATTATAAAGTGGAGCGTGACAGCTTTCTCGGTTGGGTTCTTTGGCAAAAGCATGACAGCGGCTGGAAACGGTTTTACTCATTTACTGAGGAGCCGCAATTGCCCAAAGACTACATAATGCCGTCGTTTTACTGTGAGCGGCACCCCGCGTCTATCTTCAACAAAGAGCAAATGATAGCGGTCAAAACCACGGACGGGCGGCGCACGCTGGACAGCGAAATTTTCAAGATATTCACGCCGCAAGGGGTCAGCACTGCTGTAGCAGGGTCCCGAGATGAATATACACAGATGCTGAAAAGCTATTTCGGGATAATCATTGAAAACCAATGAAAAGGGGAGAAGGGGATGGCAAATTTCACGTCTGAAAAAATCATCGCAAATACATTTGTAATACGCGGCGCGGGCTGTGACAGCTATTTGCTTGCAGGCGAAAAAGAAGCGGTGATGATCGACTCCGGGATGTCCGAGCATAATATCCGCGAGTTTGCCGAGGGCGTCTGCGGGCGGGCTGTCCGCTGTGTTGTCAACACGCACAGCCATTTCGACCACACCGCAGGGAACGGTTTCTTTGACATTGTATACGCCACCGAAGGCATTTCCCGCAGCGCGAAAAACACCTTCGGGGCCGATCCGAAAAAATATCCGCTGGATTATGATTTTACTATCATACAGGACGGTGATGTCATAGGAAGTGCGGACCGCCCGCTTAAAATCATCGAACTGGACTGCCACAGCCCCGGGAATATAGCAATCCTCGATATACAAAACCGTATGCTTTTCCCGGGGGACGAGCTGGATACCGGGCAGGTGCTGCTGCTCCCCGGTTACGCGGAAAAACCCGGGCAGCTGCATTCCCGCCCGGCTTCTTCCGTAGAAACTTATCTGCGCGCGATACAAAAGCTGGTGGATATCGAAGATGAGTTTGACTTTATTTATCCCGCGCACAACGGCGCGCCTATCGGGAAAGAGTGGCTAAGCCGTTATTATGAGCTTGCGCGCCGCATCCTAGGCGGTTATGAGGGCAGTGCAGACTGCTCCGGGCGCGGGTATGACAGCAGTATGGCGCATTTCCCGCTAAAAACTGCAAACTACCGCCGCGGGGAGTGGGATGGCGCGTCGCTGATATACTGCGCTGATTTGATCCGCGACAGCGATTATCAAAAGGGGCAGCCGGAACCCGCAACAGAGCTGCACAGGATCAGCAGGATACCGGATTGACCATAACTTAGAAAGGGGTGGTGTATTGTGACTATACGCGAGAATATTTTATCAATCCTGCGCTTCGGCAGCTACGACCGATTCCCGATGGTAGCCTTTGGCTACTGGGATGAAACAGTGAAAAAGTGGGTGGGCGAAGGCCATATCCCGCAGGAAGATGCCGACGCTTACTATGCAACAGGCGATAACGGTGATGGGGACAAAGCGATCATGAAGCGCTTGGGCTTCGATTATAACTGGTCGACTACATTTCCCGCGCAGTTTTCGCTGTTTCCCGCTTTTGAGGAAGCGCTGCTAGAGGAAAAACCCGACGGCAGCCGTATTATCCGGGACAACGCCGGGCTTATTTGCATGGTGAAGCCGGGGGTTATCTCAATCCCGGCGGAGGTAGGGACAACGCTTACGGGAAGGGAAGCCTGGGAGGAGCTTTATCTCCCGAAATTCCGGTGGTCGGAGGAACGGGTTGATATTGACCGTATAAAAACTATTCCCGCCCCGGAGGACAGGGAGATCCCGGCAGGGCTGTATTGCGGCTCATTGATGGGTACAATGCGCAATTTATTGGGGGTAGAGGCGCTGAGTTATCTCTACGCGGACGATGAAGAGCTTTTTGAGGAAATCGCGTATACCTTCGCCGACATAGCTTACCGCTGTGTAAAAAAATCCCTGGAAAGCGGGGCCGTGTTCGACTACGCGCACTTCTGGGAGGATATCTGCTTTAAAACCGGTCCGCTTGTCCATCCCGAGGTTTTCGCGCGGGTTGCGGGACCCGGCTACAAAAAAATTACCGCACTGCTGGCGGAATACGGCATAGATATCGTGTCACTGGACTGCGACGGCATGATCGGCCACTTAATCCCGACGTGGATAAATAACGGCGTCAACACCATGTTCCCGATCGAGGTAGGCACCTGGCACGCAAGCATCGCGCCTTGGCGTGAAAAATACGGCAATGTAATCAAAGGCGTCGGCGGCATGGATAAAAGAGTGTTCGCTTATGATTACGCCGCTGTCGACCGTGAGGTTGAAAGGCTGCTGCCGCTTGTAAAGCTCGGCGGTTATATCCCTTGCCCCGATCACCGTATTGCGCCGGACGCTAAGTTTGAGAACGTGCAGTATTACTGCGAGCGGATGCGAAAGGCGCTGGGCTGATTACCGTAAAATAAATAGAATGGAGAGAATGAAATCATGCCAAAATTATTGTTTCAAGGGCACGGAAGCCTGCGGTTGACCGCCGATGACGGGCGTATTGTTTACATCGACCCGTATAAGGGCAAAGGCTACGATTTACCCGCCGACATTATTCTTGTCACGCATCAGCACTCGGATCATAACCGGGTGGAACTCTGCGCCCAAAAGCCTGACTGCCGCATTATCACAAATAAAGAAGCCCTCGAAGGCGGCAGCCATAACAGCTTCGGCATTGAGGGGATATTTATTCAAGCAGTCGAAGCAAGCAACAAAAACCATGACCCGAAGCTGTGTGTCGGCTTCATCATCACAATTGATGGCGTAAAGCTCTACGCAAGCGGCGATACATCCAAAACGCAGCAAATGGGGTCATTCGCCGCTTTGGCGCTCGATTACGCCCTGTTCCCCGGCGACGGTATGTACAACATGGGTTTGGAGGAAGCCGCCGAATGTGCGCGGATTGTCGGCGCGAAGCATAATATCCTCATCCATTTAAAGCCCGGCGAATCTTACCGCAAGAAAGGCGAAAAGTGGGGCGCGCCGAATAAGCTTGTCATGGATGAAGGCGAAGAAATCGAATTGCGCAAATCTTAGTCTTAATCACACAAACAACTTCATAATATCGCTGAAGGTCACGAAAATCATCAGCCCAATCAGCATTACAAACCCGGCGATGTTTACGATCCCCTCATATTTTGGGTTGACGGGCTTGCGGCGTATGCCTTCAATCGCAAGGAAGATGATCCTGCCGCCGTCCAAAGCAGGGAAGGGGAGCAGGTTGAAAACGCCGAGGTTTACGGTGATATAGCTCACCAGCAGCAGGAACGGCCTTGCCCCGGCAGTGGACGCCTGCCCTATTGCCTCGGTTACGCCCACCGGCCCGGAAAGCTGGTTGAAGCCGAACCGCCCGGTAAGCAGGTCGATGAATGAGCCCCAGACCTGCCTGATAAGCGAACCTGTCCAATTAAATGAATTGCCGATGACCCCCCATGCTGTTGGCTCGGCCCCCACGATTTTGAAATCTACATAAATGAAATCCGGCCCGGCTTCATCAAACCTATCCATGCGGAACGGGACGTCAAGGAGAAGCTTTTCGCCGCCGCGGTCAACCTCCATGCGCATGGTCGGGTGGCGCTGGCGCATGAATTCATAGAGCAGGTCGTTGTCGGTCCGCACGCGCCGCCCGTTTATCCGCGTGATTGTATCCCCGACCTGAAGCTGGCTGCTGCTGACGGCATCGTCGGAAAAGGCGGCGATCTGCGTTGTACCCAGCAAATTAGCCTGGGATGACAGCACGCAAAGGATCACAAGCCCCAGCGCGAGGTTCATCAGCGACCCTGCAAAAAAGAAGATAAAACGCTTGTATAACGGCGCATCGGGAAGCGCGATAGATTTTTTCGGGCTGCCTTCATCCTCGGCTTTTATGTTCAGCCCGTCGTTTTCGCCCTCTACCGCCACAAAGCCGCCGATGGGCAAAAGCCGCAGTGCATAGCGCGTCCCGCCCCTTGTAAAGCCCGCGATTTTCGGACCCATCCCCATGGCAAATTCAAGCACTTTGATGCCCGCCCATTTTGCCGAGAAATAATGCCCCAGCTCGTGGACGAAAATCAGCGCGCCGAAAACCAAAACCGCAAGCAAAATTGACCAAATATTCATGTGTTTACCGCAGCGGCGCGAAGCTTTCGCCCGCTGCCCTTTCTTTTAGAAGTTGTGTTCATAAGCGAAATGTGCCGGAACGACGAGCGGATTTTTTGCCGGACAAGGCAAATTTTCGCAGGAATACTCCATGTATTTCAAGGAAATTTAACGCGGTACGGCGGTAAAGCCGCCGTCGTTACGTGCCTTTGAGCTATGAACACAGCTTCTTAGCTTGGTTAGGACAAATTCCCTGGCGGCACGGTCGGCGGCTTCTACCGCGTCAAGCGTACAACCGCCGTCTATTTTCAAATCCTCGACCGCCGCCATGACTAGCTCCCCAATCTCAAGGAAGCCAATCTTTCCGCTGAGGAAAAGCGAAACCGCCTGCTCGTTTGCGCCGTTTGCGATGCAGGGGTACAGCCCGCCTTTTTTCGCGGCCAGAAGACAGGCGGACAGGCATATAAATGTATCAAGGTCGGGCTTTGCAAAGGTTAGGCTGCCATAGTCTGTGAGTGACAGATGCTTCCCTGTTACCGGAAGGCGGCGCGGGAAGGTGAGCGCGTATTGTATCGCCTGGCGCATATCGGGCACGCCAAGCTGCGCGATCACCGCACCGTCATTGTACTGCACTGCGGAATGGACAATGCTCTGCCTGTGTACCACAATCTCGATTTGCTCATGCGTTAACCCGAAAAGCCGCATTGCTTCGATGTATTCCAGGCCTTTGTTCATCAAGGTCGCGCAGTCTGTTGTTATCTTTGCGCCCATATCCCAGTTAGGGTGTTTTAGCGCTTGCTGTGTTGTCACATTTTGCAGATCATCTCTGCGCATCCCGTAAAAAGGCCCGCCGGATGCTGTCAAGATAATCCCCTTTACATCCTCGCGCGCGCTTGACTGCATACACTGCCAAATGGCGCTGTGTTCGGAATCTATGGGGAAGATGCTTTCCCCCAATACACCGCGCGACATAACAAGCTCGCCGCCGGCGACTAAGGATTCTTTATTCGCAAGGGCGACGCTGTTGCCGCTTTCAAGCGCCGCAAGCGTCGGCCTAAGCCCCGCAATCCCGACAACCGCGTTGACGGCCCTGCCGCACGGCATTGCGCCAACCTCACAGACCGAATCCGCCCCGGCAAGGACAGCTATATCAGTGTCCGCCAGCGACTGTTTGAGCGCGGGGTACGCGGTTTTATCCGCTATTGCAACGGCTTTCGGGCGATACTTCCTTGCCTGCCTTTCAAGCAAAGAAGCGTTGGACCCTGCGGCAAGCGCGGTTATTTTAAAACCGCGCGCCTCCGCGACAGCCAGCGCCTGCACTCCGACAGAGCCTGTCGACCCTAAAACGGTAATATTGTCAATGCCGCTTCTTACCAATTATTCTACGCATCCTTTTCCAAAACTATACTAATAAAGTAACAACACTGATATTGCACACCGCAATATAAACCGACGGCATTGTAAACAATACACTGTCAAAGCGGTCCATTACGCCGCCGTGCCCGGGCATCATCGTGCCGAAATCCTTGACCCCGTATTGACGCTTGACAGCGGAAGCGGCAAGGTCGCCGAACATCCCGATTACCGAAAACACGGGGGTCAACAGCAGCAGCCGCAAATAATCCACGCGGATCGGCATCCCGAGCCTATACATCAGCAAGCTGTATAAGAACGCGACCAAAGCCATGCAAAATGTTGCCGCCAAAATGCCCCCCGCCGCGCCTTCCCATGTTTTTTTAGGGCTGATTACAGGCGCGAGCTTATGCTTGCCCAAATAAATGCCCGCGAAATACGCGCCGGTGTCGGTGAGCCACGCCGCCCCAAGCGCCCAAAGCAAATACAGCCCGCCCACTGCCATGCCGAATGAATCGCGGAGCATGACAGCGGCGCAGAAAAATACCGGTACGATCAGCGCGAAGAAAAACGCCAACGCGGCTTTTTCGGCGCGCAGAGTGCCGAAGCCTTTCAGCAGGACGATAAAATACAGCAGTACCACCGCAAACAGCGCCGACAGGAAGCGCGGCACGGACGCAAATATATAAGCGCCGGTAAACGGGACCGCCGCCGCCACCGTAAGCGACAGCACAAGAAGGCCGCGCGGCTTGTTGCATTTCACGGCAGAAAGCAGCTCATAAACGGCTAAGATGCAAAGCGCGCTTATGACCGCGTTAAAACCCGGCGTATTAAAAATCAGCATAACCACCGCTAAAATCCCAAGCCCGACAACGGCGGTCAGTACACGCTGCCTCAAAAACATCACCCTAATTTTTATTCAATTGCCCCTTTACGGCGGCGGCGCAGACTGTACTGCGCCAATGCATCGTCGAAATGCGCCGGTGTAAAATCAGGCCAAAGGGCCTCGGGGAAGACATATTCGGCGTAGGCGCTCTGCCACAGCAAAAAGTTGGAAACCCTGTATTCGCCGCTTGTGCGGATGATCAGGTCAACCTCCGGCTGCCCTGCGGTATAAAGCCCAGCGGCGAAATCATCCTCCGTGAGGGAGTCGATGCTGCCGATTT
>Ga0099364_10011261_pt1 | contig 12231 bp, 4 predicted proteins | sample TergutTh196P3_FD_73070 | JGI IMG/M metagenome (GOLD analysis project Ga0099364, IMG submission 73070) | Microcerotermes parvus P3 segment gut microbial communities from Pointe-Noire, Republic of the Congo - Th196 P3 | ecosystem: Host-associated > Arthropoda: Insects > Digestive system > Gut ...
GGCTTTGCACAACAGTGCCGACAACCGCCGACGGCAATTTTGAACTTGTGCGGTAGATTTTTTCTTTTTCCGAATCGCTTGAAAACTTCGGCGGCAATTTTTTGTGTATCAATCAAACCGAATTTGCACCAAGTTCCCGTGCAAGCGACGACGGCACGGACGCAAGGTCCGCTCAGTGCAGATTTCAATCCGACTTTTTCGATGGCTTTCCGAAGCAACGGTAATTTTTCATAAGGGACGTGAGGAATCTGGATACCTTGTCGGGTGGTCAAGTGTACGGAACCATCGCCGTATCTTTTTGCCATTTTCGCGATGGTGCTCAGTTGTTCCGAGTTCAAATGTCCGCCGATGACAAGGAACCGCACGGTAAAATGCGTTTTTCCTTTCTCGGCAAAGATACCTGAAGATTTGAGTGTGGCGATTTCCTGATCGGTTACAGAAATGGCTGTGCCGGTTTGATTGTTTTTTCGATTACGAAGACTCATCGTTACTCCTCCTACTCCCCAGTATTGTAGCACGTTTGCCGCGAAAAGGGAGAAATGAAGTTTAGCCGCCGCACTTGTGCGGTGCACAGAGCCGCAATCGTCAGATTGCGAATTGCAACGCGCAAAAGCGGCGGGTGTAAGTCCGCCGGTGAGTTTGTACCAACACGCACAACACCGGGGGGCTAACGCCGCCCCGCTCTTGCGCCGCATCAAACAAAAGCCGGAATGGAGCGCAGCACAACGACGGAATGGGGGATGAAATTTTCCGGCTGAAGCATTACGGTACAAAGAGCTGGCGGACAGAGCGGTACTTTCCCCAAATTCGGTACTTCCCCGAATTCATAGAGAATCCACTAAAAAAGTACAAGTCTCGAGGGTACGTTGTCCGATATACCGATTAACCATTATCGGTTTAGTACGGTTATAAGGACGGAGCGACCAATGACGGAGACGCCAAAATCAAGGATGTTCAGGCTTGCCGCCATGCTAATGCGGACAAAAAACAAACTGGGAAGCAGCTGCGCCTACGTTCTTGCACTGTTGACGTTCGCCCTGATTCTAGCCGTTTCGGAAAAAAATACGCCCGTTCAAGCGCAAATTACCTCGACTTTCAACGACGGAGGAGTCATTGACCCGCAACAACCCGCAGTCGAATATGGTACTTTCACCGGAGCACAACAAGCGGCGGTACAGCGAGCAGTGAATTATTGGAACCAAATTCTCAACTACACCATCACCGCCGAAGCGACTTTTTTCAGAGATCCGACGTTGCCCGGCGGAGCCGCCGCCGGCTCCACAGGCTGGAATATCTACCTTTTGGACAACGATGACTGGATCACTGCACAAAACACCCAGATTCAAAATGGTATCATCGACGCCGGAAGTTTGAATCTCGAACATATCATCGTTCACGAACTGGCACACTCGCTAGGAATACGGAGTACAGGCTGGACACTCAATCAAGAAGGAGAAGGAGCCGGTGCACCCTACATTTCCGTAACTTTTGACGACCCTATACCGGGCACGCAGAATATAGGCGGTCAAGAACGCAATACTTGGGCGTCATTTTTGCTAGCAAACGGGGCTCCCGTGGCAGCAGGACAAACGTACGACCTTAACTCTACCTACTTTTCGTTTGGAGGAGAAAATGCCTCGGCTGTTTGGGGAGACGGTGTTTCAATAGCAGTGCCGGTCTATTCCGCACCGACAGGTCCCGGTTCGACATTAGTGCATCCGCAGACGCCATTTGGAAATATGAACTGGCAGTATGAAACGACGGCACGCCCCTTCTTCGCGGAAGTCGAACTGGCGATCATGCAGGACTTAGGACACGAAATCGACATCCGAAATTTCTTCGGACGCTCGATCTACCAAAGCGGTTATAGTTTCCTTCCCAGAGAAATTGAGAATGACAACGGATTTTTCAATAGAGTCTTAATGCTGGATTTGGAAACATGGGAGTTTTATTACGAATACGATACCGGTCCTAACTACGGTATTTTCGGAATTGGACTTCACATCGTTGGAGACTACAATAGTGTCATACAAAATGCGGACTTATTAGCCGCCGGATACGCAGGTACAGGTATTCGTGTTGAAGGTATCGGAAACACTGTTCAGATCAGCGAAGGCGTAACCGTTACCGGTAACGGTTTTGAGGGAACCGGCGTCCTCGTTACCCACGGCAGCGGAGCAACAGTGATCAACTACGGTATCATCGAGGCAACGGGTTACAACAATGGACGCGGCATTTGGCTCAATGCCGACACAGCCGCAGTAGAGAACTACGGAATTATCTTTGCCGATTATTTTGGTTTTCTGAACGATGCCATCTACATTAGCGATGATGTTAGCGTAGGTGTCATCAACATCTACGGCGGTTCTCATATTACGGGACACATTAACTCAGATTCTCTATTCACTACTGCGTTGAACTTCGGCGGCGGCGGTTTGGGAAGCGACGTTACTCTCGAAGGAGATATATTCCTTCCCGGCAGTACCATTACAGTGGGCGCAGGGAATGAACCTTCACGTCTCATATTACAAGGTACACGCAGCGCAACGGGCAACGTTCAGGTTACGCAGTATGGTACGCTCGCACCCCGAAGTTTGATACCCGGAGGATTTACGACCCTGTCGATTACCGGCGCTCTGACAATGGACGCAGGCAGCACATTAGAAATAAATCTCGGCAACAATAGCCTTTCGGACAGAATTGCCGTTACAGGTAATGCTGTTGTTGCAGCAGGAAGCAATATCGACCTAATGAGTGTGTTCGGCGGTTCTTATACTCTTATTACAGGAACAACAGGGATAACATACACTAACGAGTCCGCAAACGTTTTGATCAATGGTGTGGACATTGATTATATCCCGGAGGGGCGAAAAATTGTTGAAAGTTACTCTACCACGGTTGTAGGAGGAAACGCGTTACAACTGGACATCAACATCGTTAACAATTCTGGTCCTGATTTAGGAAATTTCCGCCTCACATGGACGAATGCTGAACTCAATAACAGTTGGGATACCGTTTCAGAAAACTGGCGGGACGAACATATGTTTTCCGTTTGGTTTCAAGACGGCGATGCGGTCACGTTTGACCTTGCGGGTGTGCATATAATCGACATACAAGAGCCTCGTACCGTTGCTGACATGACCGTCAGCGGCGACGGCTATTGGATGTTCAACGGCAACATTATCGGTGATAATTCCGATACTGTAACATCGCTTCGCAACGTAACCGGCGGTTTAACAATGGACGGTACCGGCGGGATGTTTTTGAACGGTAACAACGTGTTCAGCGGCGACGTCAATTTGAACAGCGGAATTACGAATGTCGATAGCGGTTGGTCGCTTACTTCGGGCGGAACAGTGAACATCGGCGGTACAGATGCTCTTCTAGATCCTTTTGCGATACTGGCAGGCGGCGGTACGATTACCGCAAATACAGTTCATGTACGTTCAACGGGCGTACTCGCTCCCGGCGATGATCCCGATGAGTTTGGACCCTCCTTCGGTACAATGACCATCGTCGGAAACCTCGCAATGGATGACGACAGTTGGTTACTGGTTGACATCGGTATCGACGAAAACGGTAACAATCTTTCTAACAGGATTGACGTTACCGGTACGGCAGACGTTGGGGCGGTTAACATTAACCTTTCGAATATCATTGCCGACAACGCTCCATTGCTGGGCGATTACATCATCCTTACGTCGACGGGGCTGACTTACGAAGATAATTCGGCGTTCATTTGGGTTGATGGATGGATAGTCCCTACCGACCTGGAACGTTGGACGAACATCGGAGCAACTACGCAGAAAACCGAAGATAACGCACTGTTATTGAGCGTTGTCGGTGAAATAGGGAATTTTTGGCTCGACTGGACGGGAGAAGAAAATAATAATCAATGGGACTTGACGTCAGCGAACTGGTTCGGTCTTGCGGACGATTTCCCGCCGACGATTCTCAATCACTTCATTCCCGGCGATGCGGTGAGGTTCGGCGATTTCTATTACCTGTATGACGATATATTTTTTCCAGAGATAGTGGAGTTGGGCGTTTTCGACCGTACTATTAATATTTCCGGTACCACGGCAGTCGTAGGGGATATGCTAGTGCACGGAGCGAGTAACTGGACGTTCACCGGCGGAGCAATCTACGGCGATCCCGATCAGTCAACTCTCGCAGATGCAACCGGCAGTTTGGTGATGCAAGGTACCGGCACGTTGCTCCTGTTGGTTGATGCCGAGTTCAAAGGAAGGGCTTGGATTCAGTCGGGAACGCTTCAGATCGGAGACGGCGGCTTCCTCGGCAGTTTTGTCGGCGACATCCACAACAACAGCAGAGTGATTTTTGATAATTCCGAAGATGTGTACTTCGACAATAACATTTCCGGAAGCGGTTCGTTGATAAAGAGAAACGCCGGTACCCACAGGGGCGGCGGGACATTAACCCTAGCGGGAAACAACACTTATACCGGTTTGACGGTAATCGAAGAGGGAACGCTCTTCTTCGGTGAACAGGAAAATTCCATCGGCGGCATTGCAATCCTTTCGGGCGCGACTCTCAGCGGGACGGGACCGGCAACTTCAATCACTGCGGCGGGGATTATCAATAACGACGGCGGTTATATTTATGAAATCGCAGGCACGTTAACCGCCGCCAGAATCAGTAACATCGAAGGCGTGATATACGCAGTCGGAGCCATTCATGTCGAAGGAACCGTCGGCGGAGGAGAGTGGGACGTTATTACAAGACCGGACGGCACAGTAGAGTATGTTTGGCACATTTACGACAATGAAGAGGGCGAATGGACGGGAGACCTCGTTTACGACGAAGTCAATGGAACATACTGGGATTTGGATTTTGTCGTCCATCCCGACGGTACGTACAGTTACATTTTTACGGGGAATCCTGAAGGAATATATGGTCCTTACAGCATCGAATTGCAACCGGCACCTTTCGAGACCATTCGAGGCGACCTCTTTAACTCGGCGAATGCGTACATCGGATACGTAGGAAGTATTACTGCCCAAAATGTCATCAATTACGGCGATATGGAAAAAATCGGCAACGTGACCGTCTATAACAAGTTTATCAACGACGGTTACTTCGGCGAATTCAATGTACTGACAGCGGACACCGTTGAAAACGCCGGTATCATTGTCGGAACCACGGACGAAAGCGGCAATTTTGTCAGCGAAATTCATGCCGCAAACATGTTGAAAAACGAGTCTGGAGGGCAGATCGGAAACATCAGAGAGTTAACGGCAAAGGACGCACACAACCGCGGCGGTGCTATCGGTTACGTTGACACCATGATCGTTGAAAACCAACTCATCAATGCTACGGCGGGAGGTCTGCAAGGTGCCATATATAACATCGGCGTTTTGCAAGCCGACAGCGTCTATAACGAAGGTGCGATGCAAACTATCGGGAAGATGTCTGTTACAAATGAACTCGATAACCGAGGCTGGATAGGCAGTGTTGGAACGTTGACCGCCGGTTCGCTGGACAACAGAGGATACCTCGTCGATGTAGGCACATTGACGACCAAAAACGGAATCGTCAATACAGGATACATCACCAATGTCAAAAGCATTGATACCCAAGGCTTTATCAATCAAAACGGTGCGATGCTAGGCGGAACGACCCAACTCAAATTAAACGGCGGAACTTTCAATAACCAAGAAGGAATCATCATCGTTGGAGATACCGGTATCAACGCATCCGGCGACTGGGTATTCAATGGTATCGAAAAAATGGAAATCGACGGTAACTTCATTAGTACAGCCGGTTTGTTTGTGATTGGAGTGAATGACATTTCTACCAAAACGCAGAGGAACAGCGTCATTGACGTTTCGGGAACGGCAATCATCGACGGAGGACACGTCAGTATTTTCGTCGAAAGAGACCAGCATTATGTTGCGACTGATTCCGACTACAAATACGTATTCATCGACGCAAAAGGGGGATTGGAAGTAAGAAACGAACTCTTCCTGGGTTCGGTAGATGATCCGCTGCTCAAACCTGTCGGACGATATAATGACAACCAGTATTGGTTCATCCTCGAGCGGCAGTTCCTCTACTCCGGCGAAGGAAAGACGATGAACGAACGTGCATTGGGTCGGTACCTCGACGATGTCGGTATCTATCCTAGCGGCGATTACCGAAACGTGTTGATGGCACTCGACCGAACACGAGCGGCAAGTTCCGAGTATGCCGGCTTCTCAACCTTTGCTGTCGGTTCGGCAACTACCTTTACGGAAGACCCAGTACACAAGGCACTCGACCAGATGGGCGGCTCCATCTACGGAACGATGACGACGGCGAGTTTCCAAAATACCGTGATGTTCCACGCCGCACTGACGAATGTGTTGCGCCGAGATTACAATGATGTCGGCGGAGTGTATGACCAGATTTATCGGGGACAAAAACCGGCGTTGAACACACACAATCGGGGCATTTACAATCCGACGAACAACCTTTGGGGAATGCTCTACGGAAATGCAGGAACGATGCACTCGGACGGTAACGACGGAAAGTACACGCAAGGATTCTTCGGAATGATGGCAGGGTTTGACCGAATTAACGAAAGGCGGCTCCGGATGGGATTGTTCCTCTCGATGGGGGAAGGCAGTCTTTACGGGAGTGTCCAAGACAGAACGCTTACCAAAGAGTTTCTGGCGGGACATTATTTCCGAAAGGATAGACCGAATAGTTATCTGCTCATTCAGGCGGGACTCGGCAGTAACCGATATGATACCAAGCGGCAGATTTCTTTCGGCGGTTTTGATCCGATTTCGGAAGAGTATGCCATCGTTGACAGGACGGCGAAGAATAAACACAATGCGTTTTTGGCAACGGCTCACATTGAGACCGGTTTGCGGTATCGCGGCGGTATTTTGAATTTGTCCCCCTTTGTGGGAGCGCAGTACACCGGCTTGGTGCGTGAAGGTTTCACGGAGCGTGGGGCGGACAGTTTGAATCTGACGACGAAAAGTGAGGACTACCACAGTTTCCGCACGATGTTCGGTATGCGGTTCGATACCGAGGCGTTTCGGTTCCGTCGCGGACTGGCATCGATTTACGGCAATGTTGCTTGGATGTACGAGTTTGAAGACAGTAAGCGGCACACGAAGTTCACGGCTCGGTTCAGCGATGTCGGCTTGTTGAGTGGAACGCCGAGTTTTACGGTGTACGGCAACGATCCTGGCCGTGATTGGGTGCAGGCGGGTTTTGGTGTAAAATATGATATTCATGCCCATCTCCGAGTAGGTCTCGGTTACGATGCGTATGCCAATAATCGGCAAGTGATGCACGCCGGCAACTTGCTGTTCGTTTGGGAATTGTAGTAAGAAGGAGACAGAAGACAGGAGATAGAAGTTGGCTTACGGAGTCCGTAGCGTAAGGCTTCCACCGGAATGTAATATACCATAAACAGGAGCCGAAGTTATTTTTTCTTTGCGTCCTTTGCGTCATTTGCGGTAAAAAAAAGATTTAACCGCAAAGTGCGCAAAGAGATGTTTTTTGCATTTACGACATAAACAGAAATGTAAAAACAATTATCAGAAGTCTCCTTAAAGTTTTCTAACGATTCTACCGATTGTAGGGAACGCTGAACGTTCTCTCCCCAGCGAATACAGTGTTTTGTCGTCCTAATCTCCTCTGCACCATCTGCGCCGCCCTGTTGTACGCTGCCAATGCCGGTGCGCAAACCTCCGTTTCTATCGAAACAATACAGTACAACAGCATATGGTCAGTCAGCAACGGAAATCTACTCATCACCGCAAAATCAAACGACGATACACCACTACACGGAACAGCAGCAACCGTCCTAGTCATTGACTCCGCCGTAAAATTCGAACCCGGAGCCGTCATCATCGTAACAGAACAAACAAATCCCGTCAAAATTACCAATTCGCATATCACACTTGCCTGGTCAGGCAACACAATGCCGGACTTCGTACCAGAACATTGGTTGACGAAAATCGAAGACCAAGAATGGTTGGACGGATTGTCCGAAGAAGAATTCGAAGAACTCGTCAAAGAATTGGAAAAACAGTATAAACAGGAATACTTCTACGCCAATTTCGGCGGTTTCATCGGCGAAGAAGACGAAATGCTAGACATCATTGCAGACAACAGCACACTCGTTTTTAACGTAACCATTGATACGGATACGCCGGAAAGTGCTTGGGGCTTCGGCTACAACAACATTCACGTCGGCAAAGACGGAGCGGTACTCGACATCAAAAACGAAATGACGACCGTAATCATGCGACAAATCGACGACATCGTCGACGGTAAAAGCACCGGAGGAAACCTGACCCTGACCGGCAAAGGCACGCTGGTCGTCGGACAAGGACGAAACGAACACAAAGAACAATCTGCCGGTCTCAATCTCGGCGGAACACTGTCCCTCGAAGCAGGAACGCTAATTCTAACGACGGACAGCACAAGCACCACTCATCAGACTGGAAACGTTGTCGTTGAAGAAGGGGCAACGTTAAATATCAGTGCCGGTGCAATGTTAGAATTCACGGGAGAAAACCCCTACGATATTGCCGTACAAAAAGACGCCACGCTCTTGATTGCCTGTGCGGAAAACACCGGCATTGTCAAACAGGGGACGGCAACGAATCTTTTGCTCAACGAAGGTACTGTTTGGATTTACACCGCATCAGAAAACGCAACGGACAATTTGATTCTCGATACTCTCGACACCACACTGGGAACGGACGGCGGAACCTTCATCGTGAACAAAGGAATCTCCTTTGAAAGCGGTGCGCTCACCGGCGAAGGGGATTACACTAAAACCGGCGAAGGAACGCATGTCGTCAACAGTCTTTCCCTCGACGGCAATCTCATCATCACGGCAGGAACGACGGTACTCAACAACAAAGACGCCATCCAGCAAGCCGGTAAAGTCTTTATCGGCAGTACAGAAACGCCGGGACCAACAACGGCGATGTCGGTGCTTGATATTACAACCGGTACACAGTTAGAATTGACCGGCATGGAGGGTTACGCCGTCGAAGTCTATGAGCTGGGCATACTAAAAATCTCCGCAGCCGATGCCGGAATCAGCGGTACCGGCGAAACCACAAATCTTTTTTTGAACGGCGGACGGTTGGAAATATACAATGATAGTATGGAGAAAACCGAACAGTGGAATGCGGCGCATATCAATACCGCTGTCGGTACAAAGGGGGGAACCATCCACGTTGCCGAAAACGTAACCTTTGCGGGTGGAACTGTTTCCGCTCTGCAAGACGAAGAGGGAAATTATGTAAAAGCCGACGTGACCAAGACCGGTGCGGGAACGCATATCGTCGGCGATGTGAATCTCGGCAGTGAAGGGACTTATCATGTACAGGGCGGCATGGTCAACTTTACCGGCGACGTTAATGTCGGGACGCTCAGCAATGCTCACGGGACGGTGATTCACATCGACAGCGGCATCGAAGCCGGCGAGGCTTTACACTTTGACCGCTTTGCGATTGACGGCGATTATTACGGCGGCGGTCGGGACTTGACCGTCGGTACAGAGGGCAGTGTAACGGGCAGCATGACCGAAGTGGGGAACTTGACCGTCTCGACTGCGTTCAACTTGGGCAACGGGGAACATCGTATCAAAACGTTGAACATCGAACAGGGAACCTTCAATTTGAATCGCGGGGCAACGTTGCATCTGACGAATGACTCTGATGAGGCGGATATTACCGTTGCCGGTCAACTTTGGATTGCAAGTGCGCCGAACACGGGACTTGTCAAACAGGACGGAGAGGAAAGCGTCAACATCCTTCTCGACGGCGGAACGCTTCGGGCTTATCGACCGGCGACGGGAGCGGCGTTAGAACAAATGACGCTTAATACCGACATTACATTGGCAAGCGGCGGCGGAACATTCATTGTTGAAAATAACATCGACTTGGAAACCGGTCGCGTGACCGGAGAGGGCAATTATCAAAAACTCGGCGGAGGAACACACAGCATCAACGGACTGGAAATCGAAGGAGAACTCTACATCGGCGACGGTAAAACTTTCCTCAATGCGCAAGAGGAGGTACACCGTGCTGCACATGTCAAAATCCAAAATGGTACATTCGGCGTGGCAAGCGGGGCGGTCTTTGAAACGAACACGATGGTCGTCCAGAGCAACGGGGGCATCGCTAATGCCGGTAAGATAAACACCAGTAGTTTGACCCTGCTGGGCGGGACTCTCGAACTCGATGTGATGCCGAGACTCGGCAGTGAAGAGACGTCGGCGATGCTCGTTACCGACACGCTGATTCTCAATGGGAACGCAAAAATTACTATCGTCAATGATGAGTACAAGCCGGGAGAATATGAGTTCGGCAGTATTATCGAAGTAACCGGCGGAATTACGGATGCCCACGTTGCCGCCCTCAATACTTATCAGACGGCAACCTATCGGTCGCAGTGGACGAAAACGGACAATGCGCTTGACTTGAAAGTGCAAATTCTTTCCGTGCAAGATTACACAAAGGAAATCGGCTGGCAGAAGAAGAATGCTGTCGCTGCCGCGAGTTTGTTCGATGCCCATTTCTACCCGGAGGTGAAAGATTTACCGCCGCAAGCAGTCGAGGATATTCGTGAACAACTGAAAAACCTGCATGGTCTCTCCGCTCCGCAGTTGGACACCGCTCTTCGAGCAGCAATGGCGGGGGAACTTGTCGGCGACGCTGCCCGGCTGGTGATGAGTTCGCCGCAGCGTAGGGTCTTTCGGCAACTGGACGCATTGAATACACACGAAAATCCTTTTTTGTCGGATCCTTTTTTGTCGGACTCTTTGGGGACGATGCGTGGACAAGCGAGAGGTTCGAGGAATGTTCGGCTTTGGTTCACTCCGTATGCTCAATCGGAAGAAGGAAAGGCGGACAGCAATACGTTTGATGGTTACAGCTTAACGCGTGCCGGTTTTGTGGTCGGCGGTGATATGTATATTACCCAGGGAATCGTTGCCGGATTCTTTTTTCAATATGGTCATCCTCGTGTGAAAAACGAGTTGGGCAGAATCAGTGCGGACGATTTTCTGTTTGGGGCTTATATGCAGATGCCGATTATTGAACAAATTACTCTTAATGCAATGATTGCCGGCGGCTTTCAGGAATACGCTTACAAAGGTGCGGGTGGTAGGGCGGCGTTTGGCGGCAGTGCGATATTCGGCAGTTTGGAACTTGAATCGTCCTATATATTGGCGAAGCGTAAAATTCCTTTGGAAATGCTAGTGGCTCTCGATTTTCAGTCTCTCGGAATGGACAATCTTTCTGTCAAATTAATGCCGGAGTCGGTTGCACCGATTCTCATGCCGATTCGTCCTGGCGGTTTGGATTCTGCGGCACTACGGGTGAGACTTCTTCGGTACAAATTACTCGGTATCGAAGGACGTGTGCAGTATATTCGGCAGTTGAGCGGCAACGATTATATGGCATCCACGATGACATTGAATGGTAAGCCGTCGAGTATTCGGGGGGTTCAATGGGGCAAGGATTGGATCAACGTCGGTTTGGGTTACGATTTTGTTCAGATGCGGAACTTCCGCTTTTCGGCGGATTATGATTTCGATGTCAGCAAGCGCACAACATCGCATTTGGGGGCGGTGAGTGCGATGGTTGTGTGGTAAAAAGGGAGCGTCTGCGCACGCATTACTTAAAATCGCGTTGGGGACACTAAAAACTCCGCCAGTTCCTTTTGAAGCATTGCAGAAAAAGCGTTTTCGTCTTGGATGTTTTTCCAAACTTCGTCGGTTAGGTCACGAATACGTACATTCTGCTGATCTTTGCGTTCGACCAAAATAATCGTCGTTCTTCCGACCTTTAATTGTTTAGCAAGTGCTTCATTTGCAAAAACATCATATTCGAGTTTAATCAGTTGAAACTCATCATAGTCCTGGTGCACCTGTCCGATTATTTTTTCCATCTTCAAGCAGTTGGAACAACGCTTTTCGGCGTGCCAAAACAGCAGACAAAGTCCATCGGGAACGAAGACCGTTTCTCGCGGTCGGAGCATCGTTACCACCGCCGCCGCCGTGAAAACGAGCAAAACCCAGGTGAGTGTCCGTTTGAAACGTTGCATATAATACTTGAAGCGGCACGAACTCGTCCCATTTACAGCCCTGGCGGCAATAAAATGACAGGTCGGCAACCGACCACATACATGTTGGTAATTTTCAGCCGCTAGGGCAGTAACCCCTTTATGGTATGGTTCGTCCGTTTA
>Ga0099364_10011262_pt1 | contig 12231 bp, 12 predicted proteins | sample TergutTh196P3_FD_73070 | JGI IMG/M metagenome (GOLD analysis project Ga0099364, IMG submission 73070) | Microcerotermes parvus P3 segment gut microbial communities from Pointe-Noire, Republic of the Congo - Th196 P3 | ecosystem: Host-associated > Arthropoda: Insects > Digestive system > Gut ...
TAATATTTATTCACAAACGTTAGATTTCATATCTATAAGTGTTGGAAATTATATGGAAGGTGCTTTTTCCGATATTCCTGACGGTAAGTTATCTAATATATTTACTACTCCAATGATGACTATTTCCAGTGGATATGGGACATATTACGATTACGAATTTAGATTATACGGCGATACTATTAGTTGTGCTAAATGGTGGTTAACTACTTATTATGATACTACGTTGGACAAAACAGCATCTTTTACAATTTATGGACCATCAAATATAGATTATTTCCGAGCATTGCAAATTAATAATCCAGTAACAGATGGGTTTATAAAAGATTGTTACTTTTATAAAAACCATATATTGAATGTTACAAGTGCAACATTTAAATCATTTGTTTCTAATATTATAGAAAAACAAGTATTTATTGATGCTTATTCCAGCGAACAGTATGTTATTGGAGCAGGAGTTCCTGAAAGTATTATTTTAGATGGAACGCTATTAAATTTTGAGCCAAATAAACCAATATATTATTTTATGGCTATAGATCCTGCTACTAATACAGCAACTGATATATGTTATCAATACTTTGATAGTTCAGAAATTAGTTGCATTTATACTTCAATCAAAGAAACAAATATAAGTAATTTGTTTGTTGCTCCTAACCCAACTACCAACGGGACAACATTATCGTTTACAGTTTTAACATCAGGGGACCTCAACATTAAAATAGTTAATGTAGAAGGTCAAGAACTATTGGAACTCCACAATGCTCACACAGACGCAGGCGAGTTTACAAAAACATTTTCTATGTCCAAATTTCCAGCGGGTGTTTATTTCATAAAAATAAACCACAACGGAAATATTAAAACAGAACAGATAATTAGAAAGTAATTTTTTTATTAACCCGGTGGGCGGGAAGCCGCCCACCACATTTTATGGAGAAGTAATGACAAATAAAAAAAGTAAAATCGTTTCATTGTCAATAATTATGATATTGCTTGCTAATTTAAACTTATTGGCGCAAGAAGAAAGTAAAACCATAGAAGAAAAAAAAGTGACCAAGTCAACCATAGTTGGCTCTGTATTGAAAAATGCACCGAATAGAAATTATGATGATAAAAGCATCGGTGGGCATTTATCTTATAGACATACTTTTTCTCCTGATAAAGTTAATGGTATTAACTTCAATGCAGGTTACATAAATTATAAAGATAATGAAATCGCTAAAAATGATTATATGTTTACAATAGGTAGCCATACTAACTGCAAAATTGTTGAACATAAAATAAAATATAATACTAATACTGAAATAGGTGTTATATATAAAGATATAGAAAAAAATAAAGTTAGATTACTAATGAGTTTTAGTATGGGTTCTTATTACCATATATACAAAAACATCGGTTTAGAACTAAATTTTAAATGTCAATATAACACTTATGATTTATTTTATTGTGGTATCGGTATTGGTTTGTCTTATTCCTTTTAGCAACTATTTTTTTTAACCCGGTGGGCGGGAAGCCGCCCACCACAAAACAACAAAAAAACGTTTTCAGGCAGGACTTGTCCTGCCTGTTTTTTATGTAAGGACAAATAAAAATGTTATAACATATCAAGCACGTAATAACAGCGTTTTTTATCAAAAAAAAATACTATATTTATTTTTTTAATAAAAAAATTATAATCTAAAAATGAAAAAACTAATATCAATTATACTATTTATTTATAGTTTTTCTGCTATATCGCAAGTAGAAAACGTGCCTGTCGTTAATAATCCAGTGTATGATTTTTTGTTGCAAATAGAGACAAAAGGTATATTGCCACATTATACTTTATCGCAACTCCCACTGCAAAGAAAAACTATAATCTCTGCACTAAAACTGGCAAGAGAAAATGATTCACTTTTAACTAATATTGAAAAAAAAGTGCTAACTAAATTTGAAAAAGAATATCAAATTGTTCCAAATGATAGGGCGGTTGCTATTTATACAAAAACAGATACTAATTCTGTTTTTTCGAGCAAAATTTTGCAAGATTACGATAAATCTTTTTATTATTATGCTGATTCTAATAGCAATGTTACTATAATTCCGTTGGCATCTGCTGAAGTATTTATGAGTGATAATGCTATTGAAGGAATAAATAATTTGCTAATGGGAACGCTTGGTTTTCGTTTATCGGGGACATTAAGCGACCAATTCGGTTATTATTTTCAATTTGTAAATAGTGCTGTGTTAAAAGGTGATAGTTCGCTTGCTTTGATAGATAATAGATATGCAACTTCCAAGCAATTTACTTTTTATAAGCATGATGCTGATATGTCGGAGTCGCATATTGCATACCAAAAAGATTGGTTTTATGCGAGTATAGGGCGTGAAACACGCTTATTTGGTGCAGGTTTAGACCAACGATTAATTATAAACAATGCTGTTTCTCCTGTTTTTGATGCAATTACATTGAAGGCAAAATTTAGAACATTTGAATATACTTTCTCGCATAATTCTTTATTAAACTTCCCCGAGTCAGGAAATGTTGGTGCTTTTGCAACAATTCCTCCTAAATATACTGCAAAAAATAGTTTTACTTTTCTGCCAAGTTGGGGCGAAGTTTCATTTTTTCAATCGGTAATATATGCTCGCAATGTAGATTTAGCATATCTTAATCCTTTGGGTTTTTTGAAAACATTAGAAACAAATTTAGGTGAACGAGACAATGTTGATATGGGATTTACTGCTGTTGTGCGTCCTCTAAAAAACTTGCAAATTAAAGCAACTTGGTTCCTTGATGACCTTAAATTTAGCGAAATAGGAAATAATTATTGGGGGAATAAAACGGCTTGGAACATAGCCGCTATTACTTCAATAATACCTAATATTAATTTTGGATTAGAATATACAAGAGCCGAACCCTATGTATTTTCTCATTTTAATTCGCAAAACTCTGCAACGACAGATAGCGTTTTATTTTGTTCTACTATACAGCCGAATTCAGATAGAATTACTGCTTTGCTTAATTTTTGGTGGGGGCAAAGATACCCGTTGCAAATTAAATATTCACACACACGGCACGGCAAAAATATTTACGATACCGAAGGAAATTTAATAAAAAATGTCGGCGGCGATGCGTTAATATCAAATAGATATACAGATAGTTATTATGTTGCATTTTTGGATGGCGATGTAGATTATTCTAATAGGATTGATATTAGTTTGGGTTATGAGATATTTCGTGGGTTTAGTTGTCATTTTTCATTTTCTAATTTCAAAACAGATAGATACAATAACTATTTTAGATTTATTTTTAGAATATATGATTTTTAGCGTATTATTCTGTTATTTCTAACTAAATACTTGTCGAGCGAACTTGTTGCATAGCAATCAAAAAATCTGTCTAATCCGATAAATTCTCCTCCTTTACGGCTCATACAAAAAAGCAGGACTTTTCAGTCCTGCCCGTTTTAGTTTTTTAACAGTTAAAATTTAAGTTAATTATTCTTTTACTATCTTTTTCAATCTAACATTTTCTCCGTGTATTATTTTTAAGAAATACGCACCTTTTGGTAATGTTTCAATGGAAAATGTTTTTGTGAAAGTTTCTGTGTATTCGAATGCGTTATGAATTTGCATCAATTCACATCCCACAATATCAACCAAAGATATATCAACATTACCTGCTTGCAAAATATCCATATTAATTGTAATAATATCTTTCGTTGGATTTGGTGTTGCGTTAAAATTGCTGATAAACTCTTCTCCTATACCAACAGTATCAATAAAATTAGCAATCAATATTGTATCGCTAATAAGAACAATTTCCAATGTGTTGTCGGTAGATATTTCATTGTCGTTTTCATCTATCCAATTAATAAATTTAAAACCTTCGTTTCCCGTAGCAGTGATTATTTGAGTTGAGCCATCATTATATATTCCTGCCCCTGTTAATGTTCCGCCTTCTTCGGGGTTTGCTAATAATGTGATTTCAAATTTTTTAGGTTCTAATGAACCAATTATCTTTAAATGATCCATTACTAAATATACAAATCCCCAAACAGAACTTGTTCCATAATCCATATTAGTTTTGTAAGTAATATAAAAATCTTGGTTTAGGTATTTTTCAGGTATTTCGGCAACAAACTCATACCAACCTTCTCCATCAGCAACAGGTTCATTAGCACATAAAAACGGCATCCTACCAATTTCTTCGGCTTGTGAAATATCAGATGTTGTGCTAATTAACAATGAAACATAATCTTTTCTTTTGTCAAGTTGTTGAGAAGAAATTTCGCTTGCTGATGGCTTTATTCTATAAACCATAATACTAATATCACCACTCGTTGAATTGTCAAGATTGAATGGTATTTTATTGGTCATTGTAGTGCTATTATTATATTCTATCAATAAAGTAGCAAGCAACCAATCCCCGAAAAAAGGAAATGCAAGATGCGCCCCACCACCAAATTGATAATAATTCGCGGGTTGTATGCTCCAATCTGAAACTACATTTGTATCCCAATTTTCTGCATAATGCTCTTCAAAACTATCACTTATAAATGTTTTATAGAATTTTTTACTTGTTCTGAAAGATTTAACTGTTGACCAATTAGTTGTATTAGAAGTAGGTTGGACTCGCCAGAAATAAGTCGTTAATGGTTCTAATACATCAGGCATAAGCAATGAGTTTTCCGTAATGTTATTTTCATCAAATACAATGTTAGTAAAGTTCATATTTGTTGATATTTGCAACCTTGTTGCAAAATTACTACCATATTTTTTCCACTTTATTGAATCAAAAAAAGATATATATGTATCGCCATTTTCGGGATATGTAGTTATTATAAAATCAGGAATACTCACTTTAAATGTAATAGTAGTATCAATTATTTGTATTTCAGAAATATCTAATCCGCCTTGTGTTCCGTTATGTAGAAATGACCTTGGATTTGTATTATTATTTATTTCAGTACGGGAATATTCATCGCTATAAGCAGCTTTTGTAATATCTCCTGCATTTGTTTTAGTTCCATTCGGTCTATAAATATACACTTCGAAAGGAACCGTATCATTAGAATACAAATTTCCCCGAGAATTAGTAGCAATTTTTTGAATTAAAAGTCCATTATCTTCAGGATAAAAAGGTTTCAATCCTGCACCAAATCTTTCTTCTACGGACCTTCTATATTCTACTATAAAATGTTCTTGTTCTGCATATGGCGAAGCTATTTTATAAACATTATTTGTTGGGCTTGTTACAGGATTTAATGTATAATATCCTGATTCAGTAATTTCAGGTATTTCTTCAAGCCATTTGCCATATTTCAGTTTAGTGTGCATTGAAAAATGTGGAGGATTATTTACAATATACCCCATCGGGTCCCAATATCCAACAGGATTTACTTGATTATATTCATATAAATCAAATGCTCCTAAAATATGAAAGAATTCATGAATCATAACACCGGGACTACAATCGTTCTCAGGAAATACATTATAATCTCCAACTTGTTTTCCATTAATTGTTTCTGTTATAGCCCAATTTGGTGCTTTATGTCCCCATATAGGAGTATTGCTTTGAGCATTGCCTTGAAAAATAATTCCTATTGCATCAATTCTGCCGTCATTATCCGTATCCAAATCTAAATCTGTAGGAATTTCAGATTTTATTGAGGCAATTGCTTCGCTAATTATTTCTTGCTCTCTTGTATAACCTTCGCCCTGTGCTGGACCTTCATAACCATCAGGATTTTGAGCAGTTCTTGGCAACAAATATCCTCGTTTTTTTTGTGTTTGAAATGCCTTTAGGGGCGAAGTAGTAGATTTTGGAAAATGATGAAAATTAACATTTAAGTTCCCATATGAAACTTCATCAAAATAATTTTTAACCGATAATGTAGCAGTATTATACATACTATCATAATAGTTCAAATTATTCCCAAAATTATTGCCATCAGCAAAACGAATAAAAATTACAATGTAATTAATTGTTCGCTTTTCTACTGCTTGTAAATTATCAGTAGGTTTCTTGCGTTGAAATTGCTTGTCACTGAGTGCTACTTTACTTTGCATTTGCTCTTCTAAAGCATTTCGCATTGCAATAATCTTATTTTCAGGCAAAATAAGTCGCTTTTGCAATTCTAAAGATTGCGGATAATCAATTCCAAAAATTAAATTTGTTGGAACTAATTCATCGCCAACTTTATCAGCATAAACATAAAATCCCGTTTCATTATTTTGTATAATTGTATATCCGTCTGCACAATGCAGCCAACTATAAAACTCATCACCTGTAGCAAAACATTCAAGCGTTTCACCTGTTGGCTGTTTTATTTTTTGTGGCACATTTTGCAAAAATGCAGCATTTAGATTTACTGTGCTATACAGAATTAACAAACTAAACTTTACTAAAAATGCTATTACTACGGGCTTGTAGTAGCCCATCGTATAGCAAAAATTATTATAAGATAAATTAACGGAATTCTGTTCCATTCGAACAGGGTTTGGGAAACCTGCTTCTCTTCTTTCATAGGCAGATTGCTTTTCAATCTGCATCGTAAATAAATTATTACTCATATTACAACTATTTAATTTATTTGAAAAAATATTTTCTAAAATACAAAAATAAGAAAAAATATTGTAAATAAAAAATTTTTTTTGAACCGCAAATTACACAGATTACAGCATCTACTATTTACTAATAATGAGATTCCGAAACGAGTTCGGTATGACAGAATGAAAAATATATTGTCTTCCACACTATTTACGAACTATAATTTTGTTTATTTTTTTCTTATTTTTGTAAAAACATTTTAGTTTAGAAATTATGCCTGAAATTTCAAGATTTTATGGAATAACTCTTTATGTCTTTTATAATGAACATAATCCGCCACATTTTCATGCAGAATATGCAGGATATAGAGCAATAATTACAATAAAAGATAGAGTTGTTAAAGGCGAAATGCCAAACCGAGCATTGAAATTGATTTTTGAATGGTTAGATATGTATGAAAAACAATTATTAGAAAATTGGGAATTATCCAGTCAAGGTCTTCCTTTAAAAAGTATTAAACCATTGGAGTAATTATGGAATTAATTTGGATTAAAGAAGCACAATATTTAAATGATTTTAAGATTAAAATAGTGTTTAATGACAATAAAACTAAAATTGCTAACCTTGAAAAGCATTTAGAAAAGCCAATATTTCATCCCCTAAAAGATAAAGAATTTTTTAAGAACTTTAAATTAAATTCATTTACAATAGAATGGAATAATGGTGCTGATTTTTCTCCTGAGTTTTTATATAATATTGGCGTGTAAATTATATTAATTATATTACGAAATTCTTCACGGTGGCAAGCCCCCGTGCAAAAAACAACTATTCCCTGTCATTCCGAACTTGGTTCGGAATCCCCTGATTTTATGCGAGGGGATGCTGAAACGAGTTCAGCATGACATTTATTTAAAAAACTTTTTATTATTTTTGTAAAAAATAATTGTGTAAAATGTTATGAAAAGAAAAATTATAATAATTGTAGCAACAATATGTGTATTTGCTCTTGATTTTAGAGTATTTGCAGAAGAAATAATTCCTACTCCTATAGATGAGAGATATGGTTTTATGTATAAAGAGACCAATCAAATGCTTCCAACAAATTATTATGATCATGCTGAGGGGTTTAGCGAAGGATTAGCAGTAGTATTATTAAATGATATGTGGGGTTTTATAGATAAAACAGGGAAGGAGGTTATTCCATTACAATATGATGGGGCTTTTATGTTTGTAGATGGATTAGCACTCGTATCATTAGATGGTATGTGGGGTTTTATAAATAAAAAAGGTGAAGTGGTTGTTCCTATAAAATATGATATAGGCGAGTATGATGTATATAAAGTTAATTATCATATACCTCCACCTATAGTTTTTAGTGAAGATTTAGTAGCAATGTTATTAGATGAGAAATGGGGTTTTATAAATAAAACAGGTGAAGTAGTTATTCCATTTGAATATACCAATGCTGAAATATTTAGTGAAGGTTTAGCACCAGTAAGTAAAGATAATGATAAATATGGTTTTATAGATAAAACAGGTAAAGTAGTTATCCCATTTAAATATACCAATGCTTCTATTTTTAATGAAGGTTTAGCAGCAGTAAGTAATGATAATTATAAATATGGTTTTATAGATAAGACAGGTGAAGTAGTTATTCCATTTAAATATGATGATGCTTATATTTTTAGTGAGGGTTTAGCAGTAGTAAGTAATGATAATGGTAAATGGGGGTATATAAACAAAACAGGTGAAGTAGTTATTCCATTTAAATATGATGATGCTTGTACGTTTAGTGAGGGTTTAGCAATAGTAGAAATAGATGATAAGTACTATTATATAAATAAAACAGGTGAAATAGTTTCAGAAGTTGATTTTGACTACTGACAGCAAAAAATAGTAAGTAATTTATAAAAATATAGCAAATTAAAATAAAAATATATGAACGTTAAAGATAATTTAGAACAAACAAAAGAACTAATGCAAAAAGCATTAGATTTTACTAAAACGCAAATAGCAAAAGTTAGAACAGGACGTGCCACTGCTTCATTGCTTGACGGAGTTAAAGTAGATTATTATGGCAGTGCAACACCTATAAGCCAAGTATCAGGCATATCTACTCCCGATGCACGAACAATATTAGTTCAGCCCTTCGATAGAACTACTTTGTCGGCAATAGATAAAGCAATCCAATCAGCAGGATTAGGTTTTAATCCGCAAAATGATGGCACTATGTTGCGTATTCCTGTCCCACCATTGACAGAAGAACGTAGAAAAGAGTTCGTTAAAATGTGTAAAAAGCACGCCGAAGATGGTAAAGTTTCTATCCGTAATATCCGCAGAGATCAAATAGAAATACTAAAAAAATCTGAAAAAAATAAAGAATTCGCCGAAGACGATCGCAAAAAAGGTGAAGAAGAAATACAAAAACTAACAGACCAATTTATTAAAAATATTGATACCGAACTCGCCGCCAAAGAAAAAGACCTGTTAGATAATTAAATGGTGTTTTTTTTTTATTTATATATGTCCTGCTGAACTTGTTTCAGCATCTACATCTTTTATTCAGCACGGGGGCAAGCCCCCGTGCTGTATATTTTGAACCACCCCGCAGTGCTAAAGCACTGCTGCCCCTCCACAGAGGGGAACTGTTCCACTCCTGTGGAGGGGTGGCATTTGCTTCAGCAAATGACGGGGTGGTTGTTTTGTCCTCCCGAACTTATTTCGGAATCGCCGATTTTATGGTATTGGCTTAATTCTTACTCTGCCTTTTTTTACATTTATTTTTTTGATGCGGGCGGGTGGCTTCTTTTCGAAGCGACCTATGAGCGTTCTATTGCCTGAAATAGTAAAAGTATATGAACTATTATTTGACACTAAAACGTTGTTCTCATACCAACCTATAAACCTATGCTTCGGCTCGGGTGTGGCAGTTGCAGTTATAGATGTATTGCAAGGGTAAGAACCTGATTTTAGTGCTCCTGTCGGCGCATAATCCACCGTTCCCATAGTAGGATTACCGCTAATTACTGAGAAAGTTCTCGGCGTAACATCCTCTATAAAGTTTGCCGTTAAAGTTGTATCACTTTCTACAACTATATCAAGCGGATTGTCCGTTGATATTTGGACATCACTGCTATTAGTCCATTTAGCAAATTGATAGCAAGGATCCGGCGTGGCTGTTATTGTTTTGCTATCACCAAACGATATATCACTGTCTGTGGTTTTCGTTCCCGTAGTTCCGATTATAGCAATTGTATAAGTCACCTAATTAGTTTACATTTTTTTATTTTGATTATTAAAAAAATAGATATAAATAGTAAATAAATTATGGCAACTAGCAATAAAAGAATTATCTCTAATTCTTTAGCAAAAAAAATGTTATTTTGCATTGAAGAATATGAGGCAATAAAAAACAAAACGAGCAAGAAGTTTAAGACCGTTAAGGCATTCTGTGAGTATAATAACTTTTCTCGTCAGAACTTTCTTAAGATTTATCATAGATGGAAGCAGCATCCTGATATGAGTTCTTTAGTTCCGCAGAAGCGTGGTCCTAGATTTGCTACACGGCGGGTAGACCTGCAAATAGAAGACGAGGTTGTGGCTCTCAGAAAACTTTGCCTGAATCGTTATGATATATGTCGTGTTCTTAAGAACAAAGATATACAAATAAGTTCATCGACGATTTATAATATTTTCAGGCGTAATGGCTTGAATAAATTGGAGCGTGTTAAGTCAGCGAATCCGAATTTTAGTAATAGTAAAAAGATAATTATGTCGAAGAGTGGAGAGTTATTGCATATAGATTTACATCATTTGGCGAGCGGTATAACGATTTGTAATAATAATCAGATATATTATTTGCTTGGTTTGATAGATGGTTGTAGTCGTTTGGCTTGGGTTGAAGTTTTGGAGAGCAAGCGTGCTTTGGATGTTATGTTTGCGGTTTTGAAGGCATTTAACATTTTGCATTTTCGTTATGGTATAGATGTTGATGCTGTAATGTCGGATAATGGTTCAGAATTTGGTGGCGGTCGTTATTCAAGGACTAAATCGAGTCATCCATTTGAGCGATTATTAGAGATGGCTATAAGACATAAATATACTCTGCCTTACAGGCCTCAGACGAACGGCAAGATAGAGTGTTTTTGGTGGACATTGGAGGAGGACTTTTTGGAGGGTTCTTTGTATGAAGATATAGATGATTTGAAGGAGGCATTATTGGGCTTTTTGGTTTATTATAATGACCATCGATCTCATTCTTCATTGCAGGGATTAACCCCAAAAGAGTTCCGTGAAAAAGAACAAAAGTGTAAACTAATTAGTTGACTTATACAGGCGATAATGATAGAATATTAGAGATACTTGGCAGGCATCCTGCAAATAATTTTTTGTATTGCACAATAGAATTTCCGAATGATGAATTAAGGAAAAAGTTGTGTCCTGATGCACCAAGTATAGAGAGTCGGCTTGCACTAATTAAAGAAGTATCAAAATTAGGAATCCCTGTAATGGTCGGTATCAGTCCGTTTAATTTAGAGTGGTTTGAAAAAGATATTTCAGAAAATTTAGATGCACATATAGACAAATTAGTAAAAGCAGGTGCAGATTCCGTTGTTTTTAATCTTATACATTATAAAGGCAAACGGCACAATGACGAGGTATATGAATATATGGTGGATTGTTGCGAAAAATATGAAGAAAGATATGAAGGCATAGAGTTCGTAGAGCATCAAATACAGATGCCCGCCGAGATGGAATTGTTTAGCCATATCAAAAAACGTATTCCTACATTTTGGGAATTATTATATTATTTTGAAAGAGGAGAATTAGACCCTGACGAGATACCTTTTGAAGAGATATATGATGCAATTATTAGTATCAGTGATGTCAGTGGCTTTTTAGAATATGAATTTAACACAGCAGAGTTTTCTGCAATGAACCAACGTCTCATTAAATTTAATGAGTGCAGAGGTTTAAAAAATATGAAACAAGTTTTAAATTATTTATACATTAATCGGAGAATTTTTATATGATTTCACCAAAATTACAAAACGGCAGAGCCGTATCCAATCTAATAATTATTAAACATCTATGGGGACATATATGGTATGGTCTGTCGCAAAACGAACAGACACGCATAATAGCAAAGAGGATGTTAACGAGTAGACAAAATTCCGCCAGCAAGGCAAAGAAGAATGCTCGGGCTCTTTACAGCGCCAGGTCGGTGTTTTTATAAATAGTTCATAAAAGAATTTTCAGTTATTTCTTTAACCGATGCCCTTGTGGTATCGGTTTTTTTTGTAGTAATAAAATTGTGATTTTTGTAGTAGTTTTTAGATTGTTTTGTTTTTTTATTTATTATAATTATTTTTGCAATACGTTCATTTAAAAAGAGCATTTTTCAGCAATAAAAAGGGAAGTTTTTGGGGAAGGTAAAAAAATAACGCCGTAAGTTATTGATATATAAAGAGATAATTTTTTACACAAAAAATTGCATATTTTATTAAATATATCCACCACAATCTCTATATATACACTAATTAAAGAACTTACAGGGTTTTATAGGGATTCAAAAACAAGTAAAATTCTGTTAAAATTTCTAAAAAATGATGCTATTTTTAGAAAATCGGGGAAGAAATTCGGGGAAGTTTTTAGGGGAAGAAATGACACTTTTTATGTATGAAAATAAACAAAAAATA
>Ga0099364_10011263_pt1 | contig 12230 bp, 11 predicted proteins | sample TergutTh196P3_FD_73070 | JGI IMG/M metagenome (GOLD analysis project Ga0099364, IMG submission 73070) | Microcerotermes parvus P3 segment gut microbial communities from Pointe-Noire, Republic of the Congo - Th196 P3 | ecosystem: Host-associated > Arthropoda: Insects > Digestive system > Gut ...
TGCAAAGGCCTTGATTACCCTTTGACCATGCACAGAGTCACTCACCATGGAATTCATCTGTGAATTGTAAATCCAGTTCTTGTGATGGAAGCGGCGGAAGATCATTTCCAGCACCCAGAACATTCCCACCGCAAGAGGGAGTATCGCTACGCAGACCAGGGCAAGCTGAACGTCCATTATAAACATCAATGTTATTATTCCGATGAACATTATTATATTGACCAAAAGGAAAGGGACGCCGTCCACAAAGAACCAATAGATATTTGTCGCATCCCTGTTAACCCTGTTCATCAAGGCGCCGGTGCGCTTACTGGTATAAAAACCTACGGAGAGTTTCTGCATGGCTTCGAAGATGCGCATTTTTAGATCGTAGACAATCCAGGGAACAGTCCGCGCCAGCACATAACTGAACAAAATATTGCCGGAAACATTCACTGCCCTCACAAGAAGCAGAAGCCCAACCATACCCAGTATTGCGCCGTAGTAACGGCCGCCCACAGTCAAGACCTCATCCAGAAACATGCGGTTACTTACATAAGGCGAAAGTATGCTTAAAGCAGTTGTTGCCACCATCACAGCCATGATGAGTGCAACCTGTTTTTTATAGAAGGTGAAGAAACTCAAAAGCCTCACTGTAAGTGAAACTTTATCCATGCACTTTGGACAGAGTTTTCTGTCAGGCTCGGGATAACGGGTGCCGCATTTCGGGCAGAAAAGTTTATCATCTAGGAGTATGTCTTTTAAGGGGTCTTTTTTCTGCTTTTCTGCACCCTGCTCCTTATTTTCATCCTCGTCTTCTGCTGTTAGATTTTTTATTACCTTGGCAAGCCTCTCTGCCAAATCCAGGTAGCCCAGGGTGAATAATAGAATAAGGCTTTCCTTCCCGTCTACGGTACTGATTAGCCTCCCCGTGGAAAGGAGTTTCTCTGTTTTTAATTCGCCAAGTTCCGCCAGGGGGTAGGACTCAAAGCGGTCTACCCTGTACTCGGCAACTATACGCCTCGCTCCCGTGGTCTGAACCACCTTTTCTTCGCCATAGAGGATGTACAGGGTGCCAGTATCCACCGCGGCATATACATCCGAGTAATCACCCTTTGGAGTCATGTCTGTATGTATGGCGTAAAGTAAGCCCGGGGGAACGCCCTGTTTCGTAAAAGCATCCTGTATATATTCAGGGATTTTCATAAAAAATTTTGTCCTTGGTTAATCCTTCTTTAATTAGCTGGAATGGTATAGTTAGTGTAGTTATGATATGAATCCGTATGGGGCAAAATATTATTGCCAGGATAATTATATACTGCGGTACCCCAATCCCTATATAACGATGATCCACTAAAAAAGGCAGTATTTGCTAAAGTGTATGACGCATTGCTACCATAAACTGTACCGCCGCTCATTGTGAATGTTCCGCCTGCTATATATACACCACCACCTTCATTAGCTCTATTTCCCGAAATTGTTCCGCCTTCCATATTGAATGTCCCAGCCACATAAACTCCGCCCCCATATCCAAAAGATGAATTAATATTATTACCAGATATAGAAGCCATGTCTCGCATTAAAAAGGAAGCATTGTTTCCAATAAAAACACCGCCGCCGTATTCTGCTGTATTACCATGTACAGAGGCATTATCCTGCATTGTGAAAGTGGTTCCTGCGCCTTCAATATAAACACCGCCACCGCTAAAATTGTATGAAGTGGAGCTGTTCCCTGTAATGGAACTATTGCTGCTCATTGTAAAAGATGCCCCGCCTGTAACAGCAACTACGGCACTATTGTTTCCGTTGCGTCCTACCAGAGTTATATTGTCTCTCAGGGTTAAACTTGTATCATAACTATTCACAACGAATATAAAACCACTGGAAGATAAACTAATTATACGTTCTTCATCAATTCCCATTATAGTAAGGTTTACATTACTCCGGGTTAAGTTGCGGTTTCCATTTATGTATGTACCCGAAAGGTCTATATTATTATCAAGTAAAAGGGTGTAGTTATTAGTGGAGGAATTGTGGAAGTAGTTAATATAATAAATTGCCTTATCTATGATTGTATCACCCATTGTAGTGGAAATATTAATCGGGTTATCTGAAGGCAGAATTAAATGAGGAGCTTTATTATATAAACCTTCACTTATTCTTTGGGAATTACCTCCCTGATCATCATTATAGTAGGCATCATTGTTGCCCGACTGGCCACCAAAGCTAATTACTTCACAGCCGGCAGTTAAAATTACCAGTAAGCCAATTGAAATTATTACAGTTAAATTTTTTAAAGATTTTCTCATTAATTCCACCTTGTAAAATTTTCTTAATTTTAACGTAATTTAAACCTTGACACAACCAACTATTGGCGTCATATTACTTCAAAGGCTTAAAGAGACGAGTAGGTGTGAGCACCGGTTTTAGAGAGGCTCTGCAAAGAATGCTGTTGGTTCATGATGAAGAATTATTGATTGACTGCGTTTGAGGCTGGAACAGAGCTAACCAGGACATACCGAAAACCACTCCTCCCGAACAGTGTTCGGGGGCTGCTCTGGGGAAAGGGTACGCTAACGAACGTTTGTTTACCCAATTATCCAGGGACGTATTTCTGCGTTAAAGAAGATGAGAGCGCCCCCTGTCATGGGGAGGCGAAGCAGGGTGGTACCGCGGGTTATCCCGTCCCTGAATATAAACTACAAAGAGGTACCAAATGTCCGACCAAAAAATTTCGCCTAACGAAAAATTAGCAACAATCCGCCACTCAGTAAGCCATATTATGGCACAGGCTGTAACAACACTTTTCCCCGGTACAAAGACTGCCATAGGCCCTTCCATAGAAAACGGCTTCTACTACGATTTCCAGTTTCCCCCAAAAGAAGACGGGAAATCTCCGCTTACTCCTGAAGACCTTCCTGCCATCGAAGCAGAGATGAAAAAGATCATCGACAGCCGTCAGAGTTTTGTCTCTGTCGAAGTCAGTGAAGATGATGCAAAAAAAAGATTCTCCGCAGAACAGTTTAAACTGGAACTCATCAATGACATTTTAAATGACAAAACGGCTGGCGAAGGTTCTGGGAACAGTGTTCCCATTACTATCTATCAAAGCCAAAACGCAGACGGCAATACCCTGTGGGAAGATCTGTGCCGCGGACCTCATGTAGAAAACACCAGGGAGATTCACTCCGGTGCTTTCAAACTAATGAGCATTGCAGGTGCATACTGGCGGGGGGATGAAAAACGCCCCATGCTCACCCGTATTTACGGTACTGCCTGGGAAAACCCCAAAGACCTTAAAGCATATCTGAGTTTTCTGGAAGAAGTGGAAAAAAGGGATCACAGGCGGGTAGGGAAGGATCTCGACCTCTTCTCTACTCACGAAGAAGCCGGAGCAGGCCTTATCTACTGGCACCCCAAAGGCGGGCGGATGCGTGTTGCCATAGAAAATTATTGGCGTGATGCACACTATAAAAACGGCTATGAGATTCTCTTTAGCCCCCATATCGGCAAGTCCTGGCTCTGGGAAACTTCCGGCCACCTGGGTTTCTACAGCCAGAACATGTACAGCCCCATGGAGATTGACAAGCAGAACTACTATATAAAACCGATGAACTGCCCCTTTCACATCCTGATCTACAATAACTCCGGGCATAGTTACAGGGATCTCCCTCTTCGCTGGGCGGAGCTTGGAACCGTTTACCGTTATGAGCCCAGCGGCGTGCTTCACGGTCTCTTGCGTGTGCGGGGCTTTACCCAGGACGATGCGCATATAATCTGCACTCCGGAGCAGATGGAAAGCGAAATCCAGGAGGTATTAAGGTTCAGTCTCAATATATGGAAGACCTTTGGCTTTAGCGATATCAAGGCATATCTTGCCACCAGGCCGGAGGAATCAGTAGGTGAGCAAAGCCGCTGGGATGCAGCCCTGGAGAGCCTCCGCAAGGCAATTGATGCAGAGGGGTTGAGTTATGAAATTGACGAAGGCGGAGGTGCATTTTATGGGCCCAAGATCGATCTTAAAATAAAAGACGCCCTTGGACGGGAATGGCAGATGACTACCATACAGTTTGATTTTAACGAACCCGAACGCTTTGATATGTCTTATGTAGATTCTGACGGACAGCGTAAGCGCCCCTATATGATTCACAGGGCTTTGCTGGGCAGCCTGGAACGTTTCTTTGGGGCTTTGATTGAACATTATGGCGGTGCATTCCCCGCCTGGCTTGCTCCTGAACAGGTGGCAGTAATCCCCGTGTCTGAGGCGTTTAATGATTATGCAAAACAGATTGCATCTGCGCTAAAGGCAAGGGATCTTCTTGTAAGTGCCGAACTGGACGATAGCCGCCTTAATGCAAAAATCCGTGACTGCCAAAACCGAAAAATCCCCTATATGCTGGTTGTTGGGGAAAAAGAAGCCCATGACCATACTGTTTCAATCCGCCTCCGTGACGGCCGCCAGCTGCCCCCGATGAAGGCCGAGGATTTTATGGACTATGCGGTAAATAAAGTAATAACCAGGGATCTGGAACTTTAATGCAGGTTTACAATATTCTAATGAAAAAGGATAAGTTATGAGCGATAAAAGTAAGGGAACCATAGCCGTTGAATATTTTCAGATGTATAACTGTGCACAGTCTGTCCTCGCCGCCTATGCAGAGGACTATGGGCTGGAAAAGGAAAAAGCACTGCAAATCGCTGTCGGGCTGGGCGGCGGCATGGGCAGGCATCAGGATGTATGCGGCGCAGTAAGCGGTGCAATCCTGGTCCTGGGGCTTGCCTCACAGTTTAAGGAAGAGGACAGACGGCCTAAAATCAATGAAGTTTATGCTAAAGTACACAGCTATATAAACGACTTTAAGGCTAAATACGGCTGTGTTGACTGTCTGGACCTTCTGGAAGGCTGTAATCTGAATACCGAAGAAGGTCAAAAACGCTTTAGGGAGAACAATATGCGGGAAAAGTGCTGGGATTACACCAGGTTCTGCTGCGACCTGTTGGACACTTACTTATCCAATACACAAGAAAACTCATAAAAAATGTTTCACGTGAAACATTCCCTAATTTACCGCATGGGGTATTTATAATTATTTTTACCATAAATTGTAAGAACCAACGGGAATAGTACCTGAAAAACATGTTGCAGATCACTTAAACATATTGATTTTTACAGCATATCACCTTAAAGATTACTGTTAATAAAATATATTGATATAATCTATGTTCAATATATATTGAAGGTGCTATGCCGCAACGAATTTTTTTCAGATACTATTCCCGACTGTCTAAAGCAATCTATACATAAAACATTAATTAAATACCCCATGCGGTAAATTAGATGCTTAGTATGGTAAACAATGGCATTTATGATAGATAGGTAATATTGATTAAATATATTATGAAATAACTGTTCTTCGAAAGGAAAAACCCGGGAACGCCGCCTGTGTGTGAGCAGAAGATATAAATTGTTTTTATTCCTTCTGCGAGTGCGGCGCTTCTCGGGTTTTTCCTTTAGTTGTGGTTTTATTAATTTATTATATTAATATTACCTTTCTACTGTACCGCCGGACCATACCCAGTTAGGGAATGAACCGTTGTAGTTAAGTACCCGCTCCGGCCAGCCTAGTATATCAATCAATATGAAGTAGACCATTGAAGTTCTGGTTCCCCCCGAACAGTGAACTATAATCTTTGCATCTCCCGGAATGTCTCTAAAGAGGTTTTCGTAATGTGATCTGGGGAAGTGGAGGCCTGTAGAAAGGTCTAAAAAGTCATCGGGATAACGGAAGGTTAGAGCGCCGGGGATTCTGCCTGCGTCCTGTTCACCCTGGGTTCTTACATCCAGAATTACCCAGTCGGGGCTGTCAACGGCGGCGCTTACATCCCTGAAATCTGCACGGACATTGCCGACATTCATGCGTGCCATGTACTCTCTGGCTGCTCCGGGAGCTGCCGGGGAATTGCTTACTGTTCCGCCTGCGGCAAGCCAGGCTCTGGTTCCGCCTTCGAGGATTCTGACATCTTTATGACCGTATGCCAGGAGGTTCCAGGCGATACGCGTACCCCATAGGCTGTTATTATCGCAGTAAGTTATAACTGTGGTATTATTGTCTATTCCATGTGCGCCCAATACCCTTTCATGAACATCCAGGGTTTCTATGTCAAAGACATTTCCTTCAAAGTCGCGGATTAATAAGTTCCTTGATATCCAGATTGCACCAGGAATTACCTGACTAGAGTTTTCTGAAAAGTCTATAACAACTACATTATCGTCCTGCATTAATTCCTGGAGCTCAGCCGGGCTTACCCATCTTTCAGGGAAAACCCTGTCACCTGGATCCCGGGGCTGGGAAGTAATGATCACAGTACCTGCTGTCTGTCTGTTGCAGCCTGTAAACAGACCAAGCATAAATACCGAAAATATTAATATGGATAAAAAGCTTTGTTTTTTCATGGTTTCACCTCGGCTAAATTATAAACAGCCTGCTTAGGTATTGTCCAGTAAGAGAAACTTAATATAGTATTGAAATAGGTAATTTAACCTTTTATGAAAAACATTCGTATTGCAGCATTAATAAAAATCATTATCCCCGTTTATTTATTATGCGCTATTATAATTTTTATCAGCTTTTACACTTATAATTCGGCAATACAGGAAAGGAATGAAATACTCCACAGAACCCTGGAAGGACTGGGCGGCGCCCTGGTCTGGCAGGCTACGCCGGCACTGAACAATGCAGAAGCCAGGTCTGATGCAATGTACATACTGCTGGTCTTTGTAATAGGGATCAGTGTTGTAATTGTTCTGGCTTCCATATTCATCATCCGGTATAAACTGATGCCCATAAAAGACCTGGTAAATACTGCCATTGAACTGTCTAAAGATAATGAAATTAAGATCTCCAATGACGAGCTTGGTTTTTTAACAAGGGAGCTTGCGGACAAAATCAAACTCCTCGAAGAAGCTGTGGAAAAGGCAAATGCGGCAAGCAGGGCAAAAAGCGACTTTCTGTCCGCCATGAGCCACGAGATGCGTACCCCGATGAATGCCATAATTGGTATGACGTCCATTGCCGGAAAGGAGAAGGATCCTGAAAAGATAGCCTATGCCCTGGGGCGCATAGAAACTGCCTCTGCACATCTTTTGGGCGTTATTAATGATATCCTTGATATTTCAAAAATTGAAATAAACAAGATGGAACTCTCCTACATTAATTTTAATTTTTCCAAAATGATTGACAGGGTATGCAATGTAGTAACAACAAAGATGCAAGACAAAAAACAAAATTTTGTCGTTGATATCGATCCCAGTATTCCCAATTATTTACATGGTGATGATCACCGTCTTGCTCAGGTAATTGTCAATTTACTGTCCAATGCATGTAAGTTTACACCGGAAAAAGGTGACATCACCCTCAGCGCAAAACTCAAAAATAAAACCAATAAAAAATGTGAAGTGGAATTGCTTGTAAGGGATTCCGGAATTGGGATCAGGTTAGAAGATCAGGATAAATTATTTATGAAATTTCAGCAGGCAGAAGCCGGTACCACCCGTAAATACGGCGGAACGGGGCTTGGGCTTGCCATATCAAAAAGTATTATTGAGATGATGGGCGGAGATATCTGGGTGGAATCTGAACCGGATAAGGGTTCTGGTTTTTACTTTACTGTTGTGTTTGAAATTCCTGACAGCAATGAAATTGATGATGAATTAATGTCTGATTCTGATGCAGAAAAATACGATGATATTGACCTCACCGGAAAGAAGATCCTTGTTGTCGATGATGTGGAAATTAACCTGGAAATTGTTATTGCACTTTTGGAACCCACCGGTGTAATTATTGATACAGCCTTAAGCGGAATAGAGGCGGTGGAGGCTATCTCTGCAAACCCCGGCCGATATGACCTGATCTTCATGGATGTACAGATGCCCGGCATGGATGGTTACGAAGCTTCCCGCCAGATCCGTGCCATGGAATCTCCCGACAATAATGCCCTGGAGTTTCCTTCAGAAACTCCGCAATTATCGGTATTTTCTTCGAAAATACCGATAATTGCAATGACCGCAAATGTGTTTAAGGAAGATATTGATAAGTGCATGGAAGCCGGCATGGACGGACATCTGGGTAAGCCAATCGATATAGAAGAAGTAATGAAAATACTTCATCAGTTTTTACTTCAGCGCTGAAGTAAATTACCATTCATCGGGAGTTACCACTCCCGAGGTTTCCCTAGGGGAGGGGTGATATTGAAATTGTCACCTGAGGGCTCTATTAAATATAAACCCTGATCTAAAGCAAAGCTTCTCGCTTCATCGGTTACTATCACACCGGCAACTGCTCCCAGGAATGTCCGGGAATCTCCATGGGTATTTGAGTGTTTTCTCATTTTCTCAAGACGCTCTATATGGGCAACTATCCGGTCTCTGGTGAGCTTATTCTTTACTTCTATGAGCATTGCTTTATCACCATTTTCGAGAATTATATCAATTTCAAGGGAGATATCTCTTTCCCTGTCATTAACTTTTACGTTTCTGTTTGCTCTTAGGAAATTAAATCCAAATTCATAAAATTTTTCACATAGCTTTGGGGCTATCATATACTCTGAAACTTCACCAAAGAGATTATCCAGGTGCCCTATTCTCCTGTTAAAATCTGCTTCACTTTTCCTCTGCTGTTCTGCAACTTCACCAAAGAGGTTTTCAAGATGTACTATCCTCCTGTTGAAATCCTCTGCACTATCTTTTTGCTGTTCTGCGACTTTTTCCAATACTGTCCATACTCTTTCAAAACTAGGTGTATTGTCTGTTTGTACTTCCGGCATATTTAATCTCCCATATCTCCAATATAACACTTTTTAGGTTGTAAGTCAATGAAGATTAAGAAATTTGACTATTTAGAGATATTTTCAACTTTCAGTCCAAATTTGGACTAGCTTCTTAAGTCCCCGGGAGATGAAGTAACCGCCGAATATGACTATGAAGCGGTCTACGATGTTTACCTGTATTCGGGATAAAATATTCACTGCCAGTATGGGCAGATTGCTTGTTAAAAGGCTTAGTTTAAATGTATCTTCTACGCTGTAAAAAGGTAAAGGCGATTCCAAAAGTATATCTGATACATAATTAATGATTCCGCCCAAAGTGCTTATTGCTGCAGCACAGAGGATATACATTACCATCAATCTTGCTGCGAGACTTGCGTAGGCAGCTGCCATTTTTTCCTTATCTTCCCTTCCTTGATGAACTTCATGGGAAGGTTTAAGTGCGCAAATAATTAACACCTCTGCAATACTGCAAAGGACATAAAAACTATAACCGTAACTGCTGTAATAAATGGTGGGTATAAGCCAGCTAAGAATGGCAGTTGCAAGACCCGGAATAAGACCAAAGGCAAAGGTTATTGCCGCACTAAAGACTGTATCTACATATAATGGAAACTTTAAGAAATTGAAAACAAAATTGCTAAAGAGAATATTCATTATTGCTGCCAGGATACAGAAGAGGGAAAGCTTAATTATTTTCTGGGATTTCTCCTGCAGCATTTGAAAAAGTATATATTAAGCAGGTGTTTTAGTATATCTTAAATTTTGTGAAACTTTTTTTGTCCCTCATATTTCTTTTCCTCTTTATATCTTGTGAAAATCAGGATAACTCCGGTATACAGCATATGGTAGATCATTGGATGGAAATAGATGCTCATTTCTCAATGGCTTCAGCGGATAAGGACAATGCAGAAATCCCTTTTAATAACCTGATCTTGGCCATAGATGAATTTTACTATTTGCTTGATGAATTTAACCGGTCTGCATTGTACCGGTCTTACAGTGCTTTATCTTCACATTCGGGGAGGAGTTTATCGTTTTCTCTTCTGGAGGATATTGAAGAGGTAAATATTATTTTAGACAGTGTTTTGGTTTTCAGAGATTCTGTAATTTCCGGTGATATGGAAGAGGCGAGGGCTGCCTCTGCCGGTATTAGCGGTATTCTTTATCAGCTATTGATTATGGACACAGATACGCAGCGGCAGATTAGCTCTTCCTACTTTCGCCTGCTTCTGGCTCTTATGATCTTTATTTTTATTATTGCTCTCATAATCCGGCTTTTACATATATCTCTTACCCGCTCCTTAAAGCGTGAAGCTGAGGGGATTTTATTTTCACATGCAAATATCCTGGCACAGGAAGAAGAGCGGGGGAGAATAAGCCGGGAACTGCATGATACCGTTATACAGGATCTTCGTTATCTGCTTCTGGAAACGGAGAAGATCGGCAGTACCGGCGGTAAAGAGGAACGCGAAGCGTTATGCGCTAAAACAATTCCAATGATGGCAGACCTCATAAAAAAGACCCGCGATATCTGCAATGAGCTGGTCCCGCCAGATTTTCGCTTTAACGAGCTAAATACTGCAATAAGGCAGCTCTGCCTGGGGTTCAGTGAAAAAACCGGAATTGAATGCCGTGCAGAAATTGACGAAGTAGTTAAGCTTGATTTTTTAAGTATGGAAAAAAAACTTCAGGTTTTCCGTATAATAGAGGAGGCGCTGACAAATGCTGCCAAACACTCCGGAGCAAACGATCTTATTGTTACCATGTGCCTTTCTGAATCAACCGGGACAGCAGCGGCAGGAGTTGTACTTATAGGGATCAGCGATGATGGTAAAGGTTTTGTCTCTCCTCTGGATAACTCAGGACAAATAAAACCCGGTATTGATAAATCCCATATAGGCATTATCAGTATGAAGGAACGTGCCGCGATACTGGGCGGGCGGTTGAATATAATCACCGAACCCGGAGAAGGTACCTTAGTCTGCCTGGAGATTCCCCTGTTCTGATGCAATATGAGGATACTGAAGGAAATTATATCTGTTGTTCTTTGATAAAACCGGTAATATCTTCGATAATGTATTCCGGACCTGTGGTGTGTAACGCACCGTAGCATTTTACGATGTAGTCCAAAATGCCATACTGAGAAAAAAGCCGAATAACATCCTTTCCGCACATTTTATTCTCAGTTTTATATATTTCGATGCAATAGACTAAAAACTTGGTGACATTGTCTTTTTTCATGCTTCCTCCGGATAACTAATGTTCCCTGTGGTAAATTCTTCCTCAAAAAGCTCGTGCAAGGCCAAGGGGCTTAAATGCCAAAGTTTACTTGCCTCATTCTCCATCATGGCATACAATTCAGAATTATAGAATAATTTAGCTGCTTCTATGTTTGAAAGACTTTTATTGTCCATTATCATTTGGATGATAGAAGGAGTTATTAACGTCAAAAGCGCGGACAACCTTTCGGGACTCATGCAAATTCTCCCGTACTGAAAGATTCCAAAAATTGTAATGTGGATAGGGCTTTGCCTGTTTTAAATACGAATTGACTATATAACTCCCTTATTTTTAATGCTTCAAGTGTCTGTTCTGTATTTAAAATGCCCTGTTCGTATAAAATCATTGTTTCAAAAACATCATCATTGGCAACAGGTCCAATAATCAAATCATACGGTTTCCCTGTATATATGCCGCGCCGATTTTCATGGACAAAATCGAGCCACATCCTGTCGGGAACCGTGAATTCCAAAATATCCATAGACTGTCTGACGGTTTCTATGTCAAAATCATAGATACTAACAATTTGATTTTTTTGCCTTTTTCGAATTGCAACTTTCCGGGCAAAATCGACAGCTTGTTCCTTATTCATGGTAGTATAAAAACCTGGACCAAAATCAAGGTTTTTTCTTGATAGGTCAAGATTGGGTTTTTCCACTATTGCGCTACTGCCATGAAAAAGTATCATAGCGCTATTATAGTGTTTCTAAAGGCTAGCCGCAACCTGGTTCAGCAAACGAACTGTTTTTATCCAGTTCCCCATTTTTTTTAATCTCTGATGCGCTCCGGCGCCGGGGGGCCATTCCCGTTCCCCAGCTTGTATTATCTTCCGTTTTTATGGTACAATTTCCACCGAAACAGGGAAATGAGGAGGGTGAAATGGGGAAACGGCGCATATACAGCCTCGCAGTTCTCATAACCGCGTTATTTTCGGCGGTTCCGGCTTTTCCGCAGAACGCTCCGGCGGACAACGGCGCCGGCGGCCGCGCTCCTGAACACGCGCAGGATCACCTGGTCATAGCCACCACGGATAACGGGCCTATTTCCATCGACCGGCTGCTCTTCCACGCCTTTAGAAACATCCGCTATAGCGTCGATTTTGTCACCCCCATCGTGAGGGAAGGGTATATCCAGGCGAATGAAGG